>Ga0102593_1000472_pt1 | contig 73219 bp, 75 predicted proteins | sample AraplaCol_mMS_r2_2_FD_76862 | JGI IMG/M metagenome (GOLD analysis project Ga0102593, IMG submission 76862) | Arabidopsis root microbial communities from North Carolina, USA - plate scrape MF_Col_mMS_r2 (SPADES assembly) (version 2) | ecosystem: Host-associated > Plants > Roots > Endosphere... | reverse complement strand
GCTGCGGTTGGCCGGTCCGTGATACACCGCCTCTATGTTGTTCCCGTCTGGGTCAAGCAGGAAGGCGGCGTAGTATCCCGGGTGATATGATCGTTCGCCCGGTTTACCGTTGTCAGTACCGCCGTTCGCGATGCCCGCGCTGTGAAATGCGTCGACAGTGGCACGATCCTTTGCCTGAAAGGCCAAATGATGCCGCCCAGTTAGCTCCCCGAGGGCAGCGTCGCTGTCTCGGGAGGAAATGAAGAGTTCGTCAGCCCAGAAATAGTCATCGGACTCACCACCAATTGGAATTTCGAGCACCTCTAACAGTGGGAGATAAAAGGCGCGGCTTGCCGAAAGATTGGCTACGACCAATTGGATGTGATCGATTAGTCGGCCACGATGAAGTTGGGCAGTGTCCATTTCGACGCCTCCAATTCGCGAAGATAACGAAACGGCAGGGGGCGGTTTCGGTTCCATGTTTCGCCGTGATTTCAGTTGAAGTCGACATCCCCCGATTGTCGTTAGATATTCTGGCCCCTGGTGAACGTAGAGGTTCTCAATGTCTGGTGGGGTGGTCGCATTGTCGGGCAACTCACCCAAGATAAGCATGCGGTATCGGCTTCGCCTACGAACCAGATTGCGCGATGGCTGAACATGGCCGAGGCGTCATCGACGCAATCACGGTTGCCGCGCGCCTGGCCGCAATCGAGCGGGCGCTTTCAGAGACGATTGAGCAGTTCACGGCCAAGGATGGCGCGCCGTGCTGATCAAGCTTTTCCGAAACGGCCAAGTCAGATACCTGAGCGCCTTCAGTTGCGCAAAGAGCCGTAGCGCTTGGCGCTAGAGGAATTGTCGGCTGTTGCTTGCGTGATTATCAAGTTGACCCCGGTTGCTTTGGAACAAATCCAACGCTAAATCCGAACAAGCGGCCAATCTTTTGCAATGTTTCCAGCGTTGGGTTCGCGGCGCCGGCTTCGATCTCCGCAACTTGTCGCCTAGTAAGCGACAGCGTCTTGGCAAATTCCTCCTGCGTCATGCCGAACCCTTTGCGGATCTCCGCCACAGCACCGGGCAGCCTCAGGTCCCCAGTTCGAGCACGCTCCGCAAGTGTTCGCCGGTTTTCAAGAATCTCCTCTTTCGTTGGCTTCTTCCATCGAGCCATTTAGCGGTCCTTCGCCATCATTGACACGCCGCCAGAACGCTGTCCGCTATCGCGATACAGCGGCCCATTGCACGTTCCAGAATTTCCGGAGACGCGCCCATATCTTTCGCCATGGCCGGTGTTTGCCGCAGATATTCGGCAAACGCGGAAAGCTCAGCCGCGAGCGCATTCTGCTCTGCAGGGTCTGCCATCAGTTCGGCACAAATGCGCTTCCAATCGGGAAGATGGTCGCGACCTCCGTCACGCATCAACGCCCATCGGGTGGAGCGAACAATCCCCTCCTTGGCGAGTCGCATTGGCGCAAAATCAAACAGCGGAGACAGGCGGATGGTGCTGTCCTGCTGCTTACTGAGTGCGGAATTCCGGCCGTGATTGTCGGGATTGCCGAGCGCCAGGTTGGCGATGTCGCGCTTTAGGTATTCGGCGATGTCCGCGAAGGGATTGGCGGAATATTGGCGTAGAACGTCGATGTAGGCCTCATGCGTGCCGACATGGCCGAAATCGGCAACGCCGATCGCAGATACGAGGCTTTCCTGGCCCAGCCGGATGGTTCCGCCACTTTCTTTTTTCTTCCGATCGAAACGGGGAATGATCAGGACGCCTTCGGCATAGGTCGAAGGTTCGCTTACATTCAGACCGATTTCTTGAGCGATCCGCGAATAGAGGGCTTCGCCTTCGAGAATCAGGCGGTCTACAGGGTCGTTGCTGCGTACTAGCTTGACGATAACGTGGCGCACGGCCTCATCATCGGTCACGAAGCTATCGGGATAATAGAGACCGTCATTCGCCTGGGTCATCGAGACCTTCGGCCATTCGCCTTGCAGGCCGCTCGAACCGGAGGCGAGCATTCCAAAGCGGTCGGCGACTTCCATGAAACGATCCGACCGTTCAAGGATTTCCGCTTCTGTCACTCCTTGGCGCTCAACACCGCGCATCCTTTCCGCTTCGGTGTCCGCGGCTTCTTTGATGCGGATATTGCCTATGCCGCCCGTTGCCGATCGCAGAAGGAGCGGCAGATCGGAAGCGCGCGAACCCTCAGCAAGGCCGAGGTGATCGGCAAGCTTTCGCCTTGCGTGCCCCTGGGGCATAAGATCCAAGAGGAAGGGGGGCCAGCTGCGGCTGTATCGATTTTGGAGGTCAACGGGATAACGGACTGACAAGGCACGATGGTCGCGGACCGTTTTGCCGGTCGCGAATTCCGCCGACGCCATCGTGACGAAATAATCGAGATCGTAATCGACGATCGATGCCCCCTGGAAGCCGGCCGCGTCGTCCTTGAGTTCTAGCGTCGCGGCGTGATGCCACTCGTCATCAAAATGGGTTTGGAGCGTTAGGCGCATTAATTGACCCTTTCAATGGTTCAAATAATGCATTTTTAGAAATTATTCAACCCATCAAAGTGGGTTGAATGACCATCGTCTGAACTGACGATCGACTTAGACAGCGCCATAGCACCGATCAATCCGCCGTCCGTCGTAACCTCGGCACTTCCGCACTGTAGAAGCGGCGCAAATGTTCCGCGCGTTAGTAGAAGACGCCTTCAAGCGTACGAAAATCACTTCGTCAGTATTTCTTTCACTTTTTGGGCAAGATCATCAAGGGCGAAGGGTTTCGTTATCATCTCCATGCCGGGCGCCAGGAAGTCTGCGCGAGACGCGGCCGTTGCAGCATAGCCCGTGATGAACAGGACGCTCAACGTGGGCCGCGCGGCTAGGGCGATTTCGGCAAGTTGGCGCCCATTAAGACCTGGCAAGCCGACGTCTGAAATCAGCAGATCGATTCGTCCCTTGCCCTCGAGGTAGGGTAGCGCCTGGGTTCCATCGATCGCCTCCAGAACGCGATAGCCCAGGTCGTTGAGAACATCGACAACGAGCAGGCGGACCGCATCGTCGTCCTCGACGACAAGGACTGTTTCGCCTTCTCCGCGTGGTGCGATAGAGTCTTCCTCGCCCGCTTGATCGACCGCAGGTTCTCCTTCAGTGCTGCGTGGCAGGTAGAGTTTTATCGTCGTCCCGATGTCGAGTTGGCTGTAAATTCGGGCGTGACCACCTGATTGTTGCGCGAAGCCATAGATCATCGAAAGTCCGAGTCCGGTTCCCTGGCCAATCGGCTTGGTCGTAAAGAAGGGATCAAAGGCCTTGTCGATTGTCGCTTGTGACATTCCCGTGCCCGTATCGCTGACCGCCAGAACCACATAGCTACCGGGCCTGAGCGTCTCACCTTTAGCGAGATCAGCTTGCGAAAGTGTCACGTTGGTCGTCTCGATGGTGAGTTTTCCGCCGTTGGGCATAGCGTCGCGTGCGTTGATCACTAGATTGAGAACAGCACTCTCAAGCTGGTTTGCATCAGTCACTGCTTTCCAGGTATCGGGGCCGGTCATGATCTCGATCTCGACCTGTTCTCCCAGGGTTCGGCGAAATAGCTCCTCCATCGAGTGAACGAGCTGTGGGAGATCGATGGAGTGGCGGTCGAGGGACTGTCGCCGGGAAAACGCAAGAAGCCGGTGGGTCAAGGCAGCGGCGCGGTGTGCAGAAGACGTTGCGGCATCAATGAACTTGTCCAGTTCATCCAGACGACCGGCCGCGATCCGACGCTTGAGAAGTGACAGGGCGCCAATGACCCCCGTTAGCATATTGTTGAAATCGTGCGCGATCCCGCCGGTGAGCTGACCGACCGCCTCCATCTTTTGCGCTTGCCGAAGTTGGTCTTCGGTTTGCTCCAGGATCGCCTTCTGCTGTTTCTCAACCGTTATATCGCGTCCATAGGCGTAGACGAGGTCGTCTTCACGGGAGGTCATCCAGGACACGATGCGTTCAGAACCATCTGCGTGGATAAGGGTTGTATCCAGTTCGGCATAGAGGTTTTCGATCGCCTTCTTCAGTTCGGGTTGAATAGCCTCCCTTTGATCCACTGCTACGAAGGCGAGGACCTTCTGCCCTACGACTTCTTCGACCTGGTGACCGAGGATTTGCTGCCAAGAGGGGCTGACGTCGCGGAACACGCCATCCAAACCGATCACGACGAGAAGGTCGCGCGAATTCTTCCACACGCGATTGCGATCACGTACGCTGTCGCGAGCGATTGCGGACAGCTTCTGGTTCGCCTCTCTCAGGCTCTCTTGGGTCTGTTTTGTTTCTGTAATGTCAAAGACTACGCCGACATAGCGTCGGGCGTTCGATTCCAGATCATCCACATATTCTCCCCGACGCGCCAGCCAGCGCTCCTGGCCATCGGCGGCACGCCTGACGCGAAACTCGATGTCCTGTTCGTTCTGAAAGCCATTTGGACCGCTCAGATCAATCAGTGGGTCGTCGTCAGGGTGGATGAGATCATTGAGCGTCCGGATCGGAAGGACTTTGGTCGGGTGAAGGCCGAAAAGCCGACAGAATTGTTCGGAAACGGTAATGGTACCGAAGCCGACAAGGTGTTCGAACGTGCCTATGCCGCCTGCCGACTGGGCAATGCGCAACTGCTCGCTGGTGCGTTTCTGCTCGGTGATGTCAACGAGAACGCCGATAAATTTCACGGGTTCGTCGTTCTCGCTGAAAATAGTCCGGCCTCGGGCGTGCACCCAGCGATAGCCGCCGTCATTGCGCAGCAGTCGATACTCTTTAGAGAAAACCTCTGATCCGGCGAGAATGCCGGCCACGGCCAACTTCACCCTCTTCAGATCGTCGGGATGAATGGACACATAGAATCTGTCCGTCGATACACCATCTGCGAGGGCGACGGGGTCTTGATGGGTTATCGCAGCAAATTTCGCGTCAGCGACAAGTCGACGCGCCGGGATATCCCATTCCCATCCGCAGGTCGCGCCGGCGGCATCGAGGGTCAATTCCAACCGGCGCTGAGCCGCATCAAGTGCGGTCGGCATTTCTGTAGACGATTTGGCATCTTCAATCATGGATGCGGCCAGTTGTATGGTTCACGCTACGGGCTTTCCATCATGACGCGGTCGATAAAGTCCGCGATGTGCTGCTTGAGTCTCTCCATCGATGGCAAATCCATAATCATGGCAATATAGCCGCGAATATCGTGCTCCTTTACCGAGAAGTTGATGTAGAGGAAGAGAACAAAGCCCTCCTCATTCGAGCCTGGCAGGATCTCGAACAAAAGATTGCTATCGCCGCGGCGAACATGGGGAAGCGACATTTTCAGCGTGTGCTGCAGCATGTTTGCCATGGACCCCAGACAGCCATTCAGGATGACATTGCCTGTTTCGGCAAGGGCTTCTTCTTCTATCGCGGCAAGTTCGGTTTCTCCCAAGTCATCGCCGACGATCGCGCGAACGAGCGATAACCCGTCGCTTTCAGGAAAAATCAGAAGTGCTCGCCCTGAGAACGGGCCTTCGAACTGCTGTTGGACAGCGATGAGTTTCTCGCTCTCACGCTGGCCGATCAAGGACGCGGCAGACTTCCGGGTCACGATCTCAACGGAAGGAACAGACAGAATAACCTGCTTGTGCACCATCTTTCTAAGGCTGGCAGCAGCGCGGCTCACCCCGATATTGACGAGTTCCGTCAGGGCGTCGCGTTCGAGCTCCTCTAGGCCTAAGGCTTGATCACTCATGTTGCCGCTTTCTTGAGCCGGAGCGCGGCCCCAGAAATGAAGCCACTCAACGCATCCTGGGTTACCGGCTTTGCAACAAACGTCGCATTGAGCGCGCGCACCCTGGCGACAATCTCATCCTGGACGTTCGCCGTAATCACGGCGATCGGCATGCTGGGATGGCTGGCGCGTAGCTCGGACGCCAGTTCGAGGCCGTCCTTGTCAGGCATGTTGAAATCGAGAATGGCGACGTCGATTTGCTCGGACCTGACGATCCCAAGGGCGTCCGCAGCGCTCGCCGCCTCAACGCGCGTCCAGTCTGGCTGCAAAGCAGCTATTGCCTTGCCTGCGACGATGCGCGCCAGTTTACTGTCGTCTACCACCAAAACTTTCACTGTCATTCTACAATCCTGTCGTCAGGTAGCCGTTCTACCGTGTACTCGTACTACCACTATTTGTCGTTTTATGCCCTAGCAAATCAGGCGTCTTCTTTGTCGTTCCGTAGATAGGCTTCTATTCCCAAGAGAACCTGTCCGAGTGCCGTCGAGCCGGGTGATCCGCTGATTTTCGGCCTGAAAACCAGCAATGCCTGCCAGAGCGCGGTGTGGATCGACGTGGCCTCACCAACATCAACAGGGGCAGATGGGTGGTTCTCAAGGTAATTCACTAGCGTTTCGACCTCCTCGACACCACACGGTCCGGAAAGCGCAATAACGTCGCCGTCAAGAGTGACTGTCATCGCACAAGATCCTCCATGTCGAGGACAAGTAAAACCCGGCCGTCGCCCAATAGTGTGGTACCAGCAATCCCGGCGACGCCCTGCAACAGACCGGACAGGGGCCGCGTCAGAGTTTCAGAGCGTTCCGCGATTTTCTCGACCGCAATGCCGATCTTGCCTCCTGCCGTTCGCATGATAAGGACCTTAAGATCGCCGGAGGGAGATCCAGAGGAAGGCAGCTGGAGTAGTTCGCGCAGATGAAGCAACGGGACGGTTTGATTGCGCAGGACGAACGCCTGGCCCGCTCTTACACACTGAACGGCGCTGGCCGGCAATCTATGTGTCTCCACGACATCCGACAGCGGGATTCCATAGCGCTCGCCACCCACCTCCACGATCATGAGCTGGGTCATCGAGAAACTGATCGGCAGTTTCAGACTGAACGATGTTCCCGATCCGACCGCGCTGCTTAGTTCCACCGACCCGCCGAGCTTCTTGATGGAACTCTGTACGGCATCAAGGCCGACCCCGCGCCCCGACAGGTCGGAGATCGACGACGCTGTAGACAAGCCAGGCGCAAAAACCAATTGAAGGACGGCCTCATCAGACGAAGCGGTTGCCTGAATTTCCGATATGACACCCCGGTCGATTGCAGTCGCGCGGACACGCTGCGGGTCGATGCCGCGACCATCATCGGCCACTTCGATTTCGATCTGGTCACCGCGTTGCCGGGCAGTCAGGCGGAGGCGCCCTCTGGCCGGCTTGGAAAGCTGCAATCGCTCGGCTTCAGGCTCGATTCCGTGGTCGAGGCTATTTCGAACAAGGTGCAGCAGCGGTTCGAAGAGGTTCTCGACGATTTCGCGATCCGCTTCGACTGTCTCACCTTCGATGATCAGATCGAGTGCCTTGCCAAGTCTTGTCGAGGTTTCTCGTACCAGTCGGGGAAAGCGGCGGAATACGTGTTCGAGCGGGATCATGCGCGCTTGGGTAACGGCGCCGTAGAGGGAGGCGACAAGCAGCTCGATCTCGTGGTGGCTCGACAATATGCGCCTCGCCAGCCGACGATTGCCAAGCTCTTGCGCTTCGCCTGCTAGCGGCACAAGCCCGTTTTTGGCAACAATCAACTCACCAGCGATCTCGACCAGCTTGTCGATACGCGCGGAATCTACCCGCATGGTTGTCGATTGGCGTTCAACGGAGTGATCGGACGGCGTCCCCGATGGAACGGCAGGAAGCTTCGCGTCTTCTGCGGGCAGAGCGAGAAGCTCGACCTGGTCGGGGATGAGCCGGAACACCGCTTCGGCCTCAGCCAGAGCCCCCCCGGACAAAGCCTCAATCAAAAGATGACATCTGAACGGGTCGTAGTTTTGCGGGGAGGTTTGGGGCTCTTTCAGGACGATGTTCAGATGCCGGAGGTCTGGGACCTTCGTCAGGGTCGCCAGCGGATCGTCGCCGTTGAAGAAGCATTCGGGATGCGGTTCATAGCGAATGGCTATTAGGCTTCCCTCGGATTCTGAGGCGGGAGCTTGCTCACGCAAAGACAAAGCCCAGCCTGGTATTTGCTCAGGTCCAGGTCCGATCACATCGTCGACTTGATCGGTCATTTCGCCGCTAAGGATTCCGATCAGCCGCGGAGCCTGTTTTTCTTGCGCCTCTGACAACCGCCCCGTCTGAGATATGCCGGGGAGACTGTCTTCAACCCACTGAACCACAGCGAGAAGACAATCAATCAGTGTGCCATTAACGACGATCTTATCGGCCCGCGCCTGGCTCAACAGATCTTCCGCCTGATGCAAGACGGCGAGCATCGAGCCAAAATCGAAGAGACCAACAGAGCCTTTCAACGTATGAATCGACCGGAATGCACTCTCAAGGCTATCCCGTTTCTGTGGATTTGACTCCAGCGACAGCAGATCCTCGGTGGCCTGCTGGACCAACTCTCGCGCCTCGGTGGCAAACTGAACGATCAATTCATCCATTCATTTTTCCCTCGTCTCCCGGTAGACGATGGCGTCGGGAAACCGGACGGGTTCGAAGGTCTCCGAAATCCGCGACATGGACTCGGTATGCCCCAGGCAGATAAAGCCGCCGGGATAGAGGAGCTCGTGAATATTACGAGCTGCGATCTCGCGCGCTGCCTCATCGAAATAGATCAAAAGGTTTCGGCAGAAGATCACATCGAAACGCCCAATTGCGGCCAAGCTTTGCCGATCGATGATGTTGCCTTTCGCAAACGTCACAGACTCCCTTAAATCGCTGATCAGTCGGCGTTGCTGATCTTTCTCCGGGTCGAAATACCGATCAAGGATATCCTTGGGAATCTTCGACAACGACCGCGGCCCGTAATATCCTTCGACGGCCTGCTTCAGGACGTCGGTATCGATATCCGATCCAGTGATCTCGACATTATAGGCGTCGACCAGAGGCCAGTTCTCCAATAGCCAGATGGCAATCGAATACGGCTCCTCGCCGCTGGAGCAGGGCATCGACCAGATGCGAATTCGGTCGCCAGGTCCCTTTGAGCGGATAACTTCCGGCAGGATCGAGTTGCTCAAGCATGCCAACTGGTGCTGCTCGCGGTAAAAATACGTCTCGTTGACCGTGAAGCTGTTGATGAGCAACTCTGTCTCGCGTGGGTCTCCGCGCAGGATGCCAATATAGTTCCTGGCAGACGCGGATTGTCGTTGCGCGATTAGGTCCGCCACCCGGCGCTCGATGTAGTAGCGTTTCGTCTCGCCGAAAACCATACCGCTTCGCTTGTATATTATGGCGCATATCTCCTCGAGATCGGCGGCGGAAAGCGGAGTTGCGCGGTCATCGCTCGGCTCGGCGGGAGTAGTCGCCATCAGCTAACCCGATCCAGCAGGGAGGTTCCGATGTCGTCTACCCTCGTGGTCTCGCTTGCGCCCTGAAGGCGCACCAACTCGCCCGGCATGCCCCACACGACGGCAGTGTCTTCGGATTCGGCAATCGTATAACCGCCGCTGGCGTGAAGATCTGCCATCGCAGCCGCCCCGTCACTTCCCATCCCAGTCATCAGTACGCCGACGAGATCGGCTGCCGGCACATGCTTCATAGCTGAGCGCACCATTCGCTCAACGCTTGGATGCCACCGGTAGGCCGGGTCGCTGGGGGCGGCCATTGCGACCAGCGCCCCGGCACGGGACGATATTACGATATCGGCATCTCCCTTGGCGATATAGACATTCCCCGGTTCGAGCTTGATCTGTTGCTTTACCTCGCTGACGTTGAGCGCACAAATCTTGTTCAGGCGCCGGGAGAGGGGGCCGGTGAAGGAGGCTGGCATGTGCTGCGCCACCACGACCGGAAAGCGAAAGTCTGCCGGGAGCTTGGCGAGGACTGCGTCCAGCGCCGGCGGACCGCCTGTTGATGCCCCGATGAGGACAAGACCGGGTTTGCCAGGGTCGCGAAACAATCTATCGGCTGCGTCTCGCCGACTGAACGGCCGGGAGGGCGATGGTTGTGGCGCCATATGCGCCATGCGCACACGCTCGGCCAGACGTCGGCTGCGGCGAATGCGAACCGTTGCGGCCATACGAACCTTCTCGACCAGGCGCGGGGCAAGGTCTTCGATCCCAAGCGAGATTGCGCCACCGGGCTTGGCGATGAAGTCGACCGCTCCAATCTCGAGAGCGGCCAAGGTCTCCTCAGCGCCTTCTTCGGTGAGCGAGGACACCATGACGACCGGGCAAGGGTGATCCAGCATGATGCGGTCCAGACAAGCCAGTCCGTCCACAAGAGGCATATGGATATCGAGGGTTACAACGTCCGGCCGGAAGCTCGAAATGACCTTTAAGGCTTCGGCGCCGTCCCGTGCAAACTCGATCTCGAAATCACCCTCGTCAGTAAAAATCTGCCCCAGTAGCTTTCGCATTAAAGCGGAATCCTCGACGATGAGCAGGCGGATCACGGCCCCACCGCCGCGGTCACATCGTTCGCAATCGAAGCCACCACATCTCGTTCGGCCCGTGACAGAAGCTCCTGGGGATCGATCAGCAGTATCATTCGGCCGTCCGCCTCGATATGGGCAACTCGGTCAAAAACATCTGTTTGTTCAGAGGAAAATTTTGGTGCCTCTGATAGGGCGGACGACGCAATTGCCTTAACCTCAGATACACCGTCGATGACAAACCCTGCCTGCAGTTGGCCAAGCGTCAAAACAATGGCGCGGGTCTTGGCCGATTGCTGCGTCGAAGGCGTGTCGAAACGCGCGCGCTGGTCGATAAGGGGTACAGCTTTGCCGCGAAGATTGATGACGCCCACTACAAAACCTGGAGCGCCGGGAACGCGCGTGATGTCGCTTGGAACTCGGACGACTTCGTCGACCGATCTGACCGGAAGGCCATAGGTTTCATCGCCGAGCTGGAAGATCAGAAATTGCTCAAGTGCCTCGCCGCTTGTTCCTGTCGCCTCCATCGGCTTCGCTCCTTGGTTCCTGGCGATTGCCTGAGTGACGTCCTTGTGGCCGAACAGTTTTTCTGGCGATAAAATGGAGATAAGCTGTCCACCCTCGGCAATCCTGCCGATAGCCTCGATCTGTGCGTCGCCTCGCCCCTTCTGAAGCACCGCAGGAATCGCATCTATGGCGTGATCGGGGAGACGGCGAATAACGTCGAGATCATTGACCACAAGTCCCAACAGTTGACCCTCGTGCTCCACCACAACGATAAACGACGCTGTCGATCCTTCCTGGTTGCTATCGAGCCCGAGCAACGATGCGAGCGAAACGAGAGGCAGGACGCCGCCTCGTAAAGGAATGATACCTATGATCGAGTCTGGTGCATTTCCAAAGACGGAAATTTCCTCGCGAAGCCCCGAGACTTCGCGGATATCATCGAGGGGCAAGCCGTAAAGCTGTCCCGCGACGCGGAAGGAGAGCAATGCGATGAGTTTTGAGGTTTGCTCTGCTTGAGTCCCACCAAGGCTGCCGCTGGCATGTTCGCGCTCGACCTTTGCTAGCCTCGTCTGCTTGAACGCAGCGTCCAGCAGGGCCGGCAAGCCATGGAGTGGGGCCGACACTGTGTCAGTCGACAAACGCAGCACGTCGTCAACCAGAAGACCAAGGGCTCCCCCATGATCGTAGACGATGACTTTCCCGTCGTTTTGTACGGCAGTCGCACTACCGTGCAAAACCTTGGTCATCGCTAGAATCGGGATTGGCTTGCCACGGAGATTGGCGATGCCAGCAAGCGCTTCTGGCCCATTGGGAACGCGCGTAATGTGGGGCACCCTAATGACCTCCAACACCTGACTCGCGTCAATCTCGTGCCTCTGCTCTCCAACCCGAAACAAGAGCCGTTGCCGGTCAACATCTGCCATGGGGATTGACGCTGTCATGGGCCTAGCCGCCGGATAGTTGGAGTTCGTCAGCCAACGACGCAATTTCCTCAACAGCCGCAGCCAGATCCTCTGCGCCGCGCGATTGTTGCCGGGCCGCGGTCGCCGCCTGCTCCGAGGCCACACTTGCCTCCTGTGCAACCGCGGCGATTTGCTGCGTTCCAGCCTGTACCTGCTTTGCGGCAACAAGGATTTCCTGCGAGGCATCCAGGATCGAAGCGTTCCCTCGGACCATGGCTTCCACGTCGGCCTCCGCCGCGCTCAGCCGTTCGACGATCGTTTTGCTCTTTGCAATTTCTGCCTCTGACGCGACAGCGATCGTCTCCAATTCCCTCTGCACGGACCCGATCTGAATCTGGATTTGCCGCACCGTTTCCTTAACGCCATCAATATTCTCGGCTGCATCCTGTGAGAGCTTTCGGATGTCCGTCGAGACGATCGCAAAGCCACGGCCTGCATCGCCTGCTCTAGCAGCTTCAACTGATCCACTGACGGCCAGCATGCTCGTTTGCACGGCGACGAGAACGATCCGGTCCACCGTTCGCTCGATCTGGAAACCGATCTCTCCAAGCGCATTCAATTCCGTCAGCGCGTTTCGCGTCTCAACGAGCGCATCGGAAATGCCGGCCGCGATGCCGCTGAGATTGTCTTTGTTTTTCGCAAGAAGTGCCTTGATTTCGTCGGCGCGTTTGCTTGCCATGTCGGCACTTTCCTGTATCTGGAGAGCGCTTTTCTCAATTTGTGCCATGGCCGCATCGGCCTGCTGCGTTGCACTCGCCTGGGATTCCGCACCTCGGCTGATCTGCTCGATCGCAATGAGGATCTCGCCGGCCGCACCTGATAGTTCCTGCACCGTCGTGGACAATTCCTCCGCCGCAGAACTCAGCTCCTCGGTTCGCGCGGATCGGCCGTTTTCATTCACAAGATCGTCAGCAAGCGTTGCAAGCGATTGCGCCGTCTGTTGGCTTTCGTCGAGAGCTGCACTTTGTTGCTGGACGGCGCGCTGGGCCTCCGTTGCAGCGGCTGACTGTTCCTCCGCCGCGGCTGCCACGGTTTCTGAGCCTTTCTGCGCCTCGCGCGTCGCGACCTCAGCTTCGACTGCGGCGATCAGGATCACCTGGCTACTTTGGGAAAGAGCAGTCAGGCCAGAGCGGATGGAATGCAATCCCTGCGAAATAGTTCGGCCCGAGGCCGTCTGCTCGGCCGCTTTGGCGGCTGCCGACTTGATGCTGTCGGAGACCCGTCGAACACCATCCACAATGGTCTCGGCATGCTGGCTGACCTCGCGCGAGCTTCGCTCGGCGATTTCGGCAAGCGACCGCACTTCGTCGGCTACGACAGCGAAGCCACGGCCCTCATCGCCAGCCCGGGCGGCTTCAATCGCCGCGTTGAGCGCCAGAAGGTTGGTTCGATCCGAGATGTCGGCAACCGCGACGGTCGTGGCGCCGATGGTCTCCGCCTGAGTTTGAAGCCTGTCAATGATATCGACGGAGGCGACCTGCCGAGACGCATTGGTACCGATCGCGGCGATTGAGGAATCGATCTGCGCCGCAAATTCAAGAACCGAGCTCTGGAGATCCTCAGTCCGCTTGCGGGCCGTTTCGGCCTCGGTACGAGCCGCGGAGAATCTGGACGAAAGATGGGTCGTGGCCAACAGTGACTCGTGCGCAGCGCCCGCTGCCTCTTCGGCTCCGCTGGCGATCTGCTCAAGCGCGCGGCGCAGTTGTTCGGCGGCTGCGGCGGCTTGTCCAACTCCTGCGGCCAGTTCCTCGGTCGCAGCACCAATGCGCTCGGCTGCCTTCTGATGTCGAACGCGAGTGCGATCTTGGGACCTGCGAGAAGCGCTTGAGACCGCCGCCGTTGCAGCAGGCCTTTCGTTGGCCGTCTGTGGGATGGCAGCCTTCAAACCCAGTTGCGTTGTCTTCACGAGTGCCATGGATTGTCCGTAGATCTCTGAGCCTGGATCGTAGCACAATGGTCGTGCTCAATATCGTCGTCGGCTGCTAAGTTGTTTGATTTTTATGAACTAGGGGTGGGTGCAAAGCAATCGGTAGCCTTTTAGAGGCGCGCAAGCCCCCGGATTTGTTTAACAACATGCTCAATGTCGTAAGGCTTGGAAATGAAGCTCACATTGTCTGGCAATTCGTCTTTGGGCATTCGTAGGTAGCCTGAGCTTATGACAATCGAAATATCGGGCCGTGATTGGCTGACCAGACGTGCCAGATCCAGCCCGCTGATTGCACCGGGCATATTGACGTCGGTGAACAGGGTCCCGACGTGAGGGTTTTCGTCGAGCAGCTTGAGCGCCTCATCGGCCGATCCCGCCTCAAGAACCATCAACCCAGCATCCTCTAGGTCTTCAACCAGGCTCATTCGTATGAGAACTTCGTCCTCGACAACCAATACGAGATCAACATCAACGATCATGAAAGTGTACACCGGTGCTAGAAATGCGACACGGTTAAACGTCACTGACTAGATTAAGTTCCTCACCTAGATGCAAAGTGCTTGTTTTTTCTAGACGGTTGCTCGCAACTTCGGTGTTCGTCTCTGCTAGCGCAGCCGCGCCTGGAACGATCCTAAGTACAAGACCACTCCAGCGGCGAGGGGAAAATGCTGTCAAGCAACCGCATGGGGTATCCCACGGGTATTTCGGGGCTATGTCGCGATCGGCGCCGCAAGACGCTGTTGCTTTCGGAATTGTTGATGACTGCGTCGACAAAGGCGGAGCACTTCAATCCGTCGTGGGCCGTCGGAATACCCGTCCGATCGCGACGGTTCCCTGTTTTCCTAGCGGGCTCGCATCGCCTCCCAAAGCCGGCATAGAGGTTTGCAAAAGCCTCCAGATAGCCGGCACCGCGCTTGATGATTTCGGTACGCCCGTGAACCTCGTGTGAACGAACTCGTTCGGCTCTTCTTTGAGCCAAGAGAGCAATGCTTTCTCGCCAAACACCATGAACTACTCACGACTTACCAGGGAAGACCAGGTGCGTCTGGCTGTAAGTGACGTTGGTGTCGGCTTCGGCGCTCAGACAACGGAAAATTTCTTTCAGCGTTTATGCAGCCGAGCCGATGGGATGGGCGTTGGGCTTGCTGTTCGCCGCTCGAAGGTCGGCGCACTCTTGTCTTTTTTCGTAGGGCTTCTGCCTCACGGCCTTCTCCGGTACGAGCAAGGACACGTCTGTGCTCCTTGTGCACGGCAAGGACGACCGGACCATCCCCTCGAATGGCTTCTTCGCTAGCCGCTGCTCAGCTCAAGACGGCAGGCTTCGAGGTCGAACTCGATATCGAACCGGCCGTCGGGCACACGATTTCGAGCGCAGTGGCGCAGAAGGCGCTCGCTTTTCCGGAAGACTTTCGCCCGAGAATGGAAGCCGTAGATCAGCACGGCGGTTTCCATTCCATGAGCGATCAGCAGACAAGTGACAGTCAAGCCCGGCCGAGAAAGACGATCTCATTCACTTCGACGACGAACACGTCTGGGCAGGTCGGCCATCAGCAACGTTGGACAAAGTGGTTCATGCCTGGCCAGCTCGGAGCCCGCCCTGTGCCTACGAAAAAGGTCCGCGGCTGGTGGCACCCCCCGCTGGACGAACTCAGGGACGCAAGACGGAACGCAAAATCCCGCGACCGACGAAAGCAGAGGGTTTCCGAAGGGGCATCACCAACGGAGTAGACTGGGCCACAGGAGGCGCTTCAATCCGGTACCCCCGCCCAACTGACGCCGAAGCGGGGGGTGTCGACTTATGACTTTCAACCGCTATGTCCGAGGGATCGCTGCGGAAGGAAGACAGGTATGCACATCGACGGCGAGTGTCAGTGCGGGCAAGTCACATATGAGGCAGACATCGAACCCGGCGAAGTGTCGATCTGCCACTGCACGGACTGTCAAAGACTAACGGGAACCGCATATCGTGTGACGGTGAGCGCGCCCCGCGAGAGGTTCCATATCACGTCCGGCGAGCCAAAGCTGTACGTAAAGACCGCCGACAATGGTCGTCGACGGATGCAGTATTTCTGTTCTAACTGCGGGTCACCGATCTACACGACCGGCGAGCTGCGCGATGCTGGTCAGGTCGGCATCCGGCTCGGAACCATCAACCAGCGGCAGGACCTCAAACCACGGGCGCAGTACTGGTGTTCTTCAGAACTCCGATGGGCGCAGGATATTCGGGCGTTGCCACGTCACGACTGCGAGTGAAGGGTGCTCGGATCGATGGATCACCCCTCAGCCGGAGCTTGTTTGGCCTCGAGGGTTTTCCGCCTGACGCCCAATCTGATGTTCAACGGGCCGTTCGAGCAAGAACCGAATGGCGGCGACGTTTCGGGGCTTTCGCAGGGTTCTTGGCCAATTGATAAAATTAATAAAATCAATTGTTTATAAGCTGTATGGCTACCGCAGATGGTGTCGACGGGCGAAGTGGCTGGTCGACAGCCCGACGCCGCTTCTCATGATCGTGGCGGAACACGATCAATCGCGGCGACCGAACCTGGCTCTGAAGGCCTGCGAGCGCGCGTTGCACCCAAACGCTTGGTAATGACAAAGGACGGTCAGTTCGATCCTTACGAAATCGAATTCGCAACTTCGTCCGGTGCGGCGAGCGACTTGGTTCTAAAAGGGTGTTGTTTTTACTCCCCTTCGCGGGACCTTTTGCCGTCGTCGGCGTTGTCTTTTGACGATCGAGAGGAGAGCGAGATGTCATCGAAAGCCACCGTCGCGAAGCAGCGCGATATCCAGCAGCAGGTCGAGAAGGCCGATGAGAAGACGAAATCGAAGCCGGCCGGCGCTATGCAGGCAGGCGCTCGGACCTATCCCGAACCGCCGTTCCCGAAAGTTCATCAGGACAAGCCTGGCTCTGAGGCCGATCTTCGTCTCGCACCGATGTACGACGCTCCCTTTTATCAGGGTTCAGGAAAGCTTAAAAACAAGGCAGCCTTGATCACTGGCGGTGATTCCGGCATCGGCCGCTCGGTGGCGATCCTGTTCGCACGCGAAGGAGCAGACGTCGCCATCGTCCATCTCGACGAGGACCGAGATGCGGCTGACACGAAGGCGGCTGTCGAAAAGGAGGGCCGCCAATGCCTCGTCATCAAGGGCGATGTCAAAGACCCGAAGTTCTGCCGCGACGCCGTAGCGAAGGCTGCGAAGGAGTTTTCGCGGCTCGACATCCTCGTCAACAATGCTGCTTACCAGGTCCACACAGCCGACATCGAAGACCTGACCGACGAGCACTTCGACGAGACTCTGAAGACCAACCTCTACGGTTATTTTTACATGGCGAAGGCGGCCATCCCTCATCTTACGAACGGGTCGGCGATCATCAACACTGGATCGGTCACCGGGTTGGAAGGCTCGAAGGAACTGCTCGACTACTCGATGACCAAGGGCGGCATCCACGCCTTTACCAAGGCGCTGTCGAGCCAGCTCGTTGCGAAAGGGATTCGCGTGAACGCCGTCGCGCCGGGGCCGGTCTGGACGCCTCTTAATCCATCCGACAAGCGGGCCGAAGACGTCGCGAGGTTTGGTAGCCAGACGGCGATGAAGCGTGCAGCCCAACCCGAAGAGATCGCACCTGCATACGTCTTCCTCGCGTCGCCCCAAATGTCGAGCTACATCACGGGTGAAATTCTACCGATCGTTGGCGGCTACTGAGGCTGGCCATGGCAATGTGCTGTTCTTCTCGATCACAAGGCGTCCGCCTGCGGAAATCTCTCGTACGGCTTCGGTTCCGCTGACGCGGCGACCGAAGACGTGCGACTGCCCTGGCGGCCGACGGCCGTCCTTCCCCTCCGCCTTGGAGCTCAGCTATGGATACTGCTAGCCGGACATCGCCGTTCGCCTTGGCCGAAGTTCGTTACAGGATGCGTGCACTAGTGGCAAAGCCGCGTGGACAGAGGGCAGCCTGCCGATCCTGCCATTGAATGCCGAATGCCAATAACCCCGGAAGGCCGACTTGCCATCCGGGTTATTGGCGTCCGGGGACTCACCGGCTACCGGGCAGGCTTTGCCTTTGGCGGAGGTCGTCGATCGACTGGCTCTGAGTCATCCCGTCCTCCACCGGTCGGTCGCCTTCGGAAACGTCGCGCTGATGACCGGTCGGAAGGACGTCGTCGACGATATCGTCGGGGAGGTCCTCCGTCAGTTCGTATGCGCGAACGCGAGGAGACACTGTCTCCGCGCTTCTCGAATACCGGCCCACACCGGTTGCAGCCTGGGCAGCCTCGTCCGCCTGAAAGACGTCGTCTCGCGACGCGGTCGCCTGCTGGTCACGGGTAGCGGTCCAGCCGTCCGTCCGCCAGAGGTCGGCACGCTCGTCCATGTCGATGGCGCCTTCGTGGTCGAGGATCGCATGAGCGGTGTTGTAGGTCGCGTCGTCAACGGCTGCGGAAACCAGGAAACCGCCGCGGCGCAGACCTTCGGCATAGACCGCGCGGTCATCGTCCGGGAACAGCCAATCTTCGAGCTTCCACCAGAAGCCGGCGCTTTCGGCTGCTGCTGGCGACCCTTCACCGTCGGCTTCGTAGCCGGGCATCAATCGGACATCAAGAATGCCAGCTTCCTTCAAGTTGTCTATGGCCTTTTCGGCGTCGCCGCGGCTGTCGAAGAAAGCAGTCAGCGCGCTCTTGGCGCGACCGCCCGAAAAGCTGGGAGCGCCATCGTTGTAGGGAGTGGTCATAGGATTTTCCTCCGAGTTGGTGTGGTCAGCGAACGGATGGAGGAGGGGATTGTTCCGGAAGGCGGAACCAAAGGCGGCTTTGTCGGTTTTTGGTACATTGCGGAATCCCCCGCGAAGCCTTCAATGCTTCAATTCACACCGCATCCGCGACTGCGGGGTCTTTTTTTATGATCGACCGGAACCGACGAGATTATAGCCGCGTTTGAAAATCGGTGGTTTTGAACCTTTGTGCAATTGTGGGGGGGCCGTTGCAAATGCTTGTTTCGGAACTGTGCATGGTGAATAGGAGCATGGAAACGCAGACTGCCCTGCAAACGCTTCTTTCGAGGCGGCGGCAGGAAGTCATTGCGCTCTATGACGTGGGGCAGCATATGATGGCTCAGGGCTTTACCGATACCGAGATCATTGATGGGTTGATCAAGCTAACACATGATAAGGCTATCGAACTTCTTCCCGGCAATCAGTTGCGGGTTCTTAGGCGGACATATCAATCTATGACGCCCTATGTTCGTTATTGAACCGGAACCGAAGACTTGTCCCCAGCGTTAGAAAATTGGTGGAACTGAGAACGCACGTGTTCGATTCCGCCTTCCATGACCCCCACTTCAACCCCGCCCTCTCGGGCGGGGCTTTTTTACGCACGCTGGCACACAAGCCTCGGCGGGCGTTGCTGGTTCCGCAGGAGTAGTTCGAGGCTTCCCCTCGCGCCTCGTCAAGCAGTCGAGGCGCACTTTGCTAGCTTGCAGCGGCGTAGCTCACTAGTTGGACCAAAGTCTGAATGCACAATAAAACAGTGACTTGAGGATTTGATCGACTTGGTCAGTTCGACAGTTCCAAGGCTTGGTCGCTGATTTTCTTACAGACCTCCTCGAACGGATCCGCAGACGCCATTAATGGCAGGAGAAGAAGTGCTTTCACATGTTGCCAGCCCCCTTCTTCGCCTAGCACCGGCGCATACGATGTCATCAGCACGCGTTCTTCACCGGGAAATAGGCGCTTATACTCCGCAAAGTTCGAGAAATTCTCCCAGTTGTCTTCTGAGGGATGAAATGTCTCCGTCGCCGCTCCTTCAGCAAAAATCGCTTCATGCGTCGCAAGCAGGACGGCGTAATACTCGATTGTCATATCGTCGTCGGGCGCGATTGGTGCGATTGTCGTGCCATTCACCAGATCTTTTACGCGAATAAGAACGCCATTTAGAAACAGTGCATGGCCAGGTGATAGGTAAAGATCGGAATGGGGTGTGCCGGCATCCAGCGCCTGGCGGGAAACCCGGATCGGCACGACGCCCTGATGCCAGCGCGCTCCGGCCTGTTTAAACGCCTGCCGACCGACCCACTTGATCGGGCTGGTTTTTCCACCAACCAACACGACGCGATCCCCAACCCGAAGAGCCTCAACATGCTTTTCGCCGCAATCTGTGAGGATTGACGTCCCGCGCAGGAAACACTGCGGACCGCCGCCTCCGCCGCCGGACTTGCCATTGCCGCCGGAGTTCCCTTTTCCGTTGCCCCAACCTAGATGCAGCCCAGCAGCTTTCGCTGGAGCCGATGAAGCTGCCACGTCAAGGGCCGCTGCGGCCGCTAGACGAGCGGCGGCGGCTGCCGCCACCCCCAGAAAACGCCGGCGCGCGGTATTGTGTGGCAGCTTGGGATCTTTCGTGTAAGGCATCTTGACACTCCTTTGACGCAGGACGGCGGACCGCCAGACAAGCAAAGAATTCCGTCATCCTCCTTAATGTAGGACGCCATTATAGTCTTTCCGAACGCATCTTGCGCCGGACCTAGGTCGTACACCTTGGGTATCAAAACGGCGTAGTCGGGAGCAGTACCTCTCGAAAAAGCGGGGGCGAGCTCGAAAGGACAAACGGCCTCGGGGTTGCTATCCAAGCTCGCCGACGGGGCCTCGTCCAATAGAGGTAGGAACGAAAGCGTGCCCTCTCCGTTTTTGGTCGGGCTTTGCGTCATTTTCTTCCCCGCGAAGCCTCAACGCTCCATCCCCCTGCGACCGTGACTGCTGAGGTTCGAAACAAACTCCCCGCTTCCTTCAGCGGGGTTTTTTCGTTTTAGGGAAGGTCAACGTCTGGCTGCCGACCCTTGAAAAGACAGGGAGCAGAAAATGGCGAAGCGGTTCGTTTTTCGGTTCAGTTTTGGAAGAAAATATTAGGAAAGCGTAACATACGGAACTAAATGAAGCGGCTTTCGAGATCGTCCCGCCCCCTGGAGGCGCACACACATAAACCGTGGAACGTGGCCCCTGCTCGGTCGCCGCCTTGTAGGGCGGTCGTGTTCCAACGAAATCCCGGCGAACGGCCGGGTACGGCACGATTTAACGAAGATCAGTTAGAGCCGCTCAAATCTACGCTCGCTAAGTGGCGTTGGACTTGGTGCCCCAGCGTTATCGGCCTCCGCCTTCGACGGATAGTCCCACTATGATATGCTCACGCGGTTTACCCGCCACTGGGATTCAAGTCATCGCGTGCCAACGCGTTGGCGAGTGCGATTGTTAGGCTCTCGCGCGTTCTGAAGCCAGATATCACGAGGTCAAGTGCGGTGGTGGTCACCGCGGGGGCGCACTCACTTCCGGGGTCGAATCGATTATGTAGGCACCAAGTCTGGATGACTGAGGTGAGGACTTCAGTCTCTTCGTCGCTCAGCGGGAATGTAAGGACTTGCATCTCAGCGCCCCCCCACAATGACCCGAGCGCGCAGGACCTCCTATTGAGCCTTGCCCTGCGTCTGGTGCAGCTCCACATTCTACTCTTGCTCGGCAAGGCGGTCATTAGAAATACGCGGCCATCGCGGCAAACAGCGGGAAGCCTCCGTGGGCTGGGTATGGGCGAAGACTTCCCCAGCGTCCCGCCCAGCCGCTAAGCTTTCGGGACCTGAGTATTTTACGCTCATTGTGCCGCACCACCACGGACTAAGGTCTGATGGCTTGCACCTTTGGCGGCGCCACATGGTCGCTTGGAGCGCACCATTCCTCAACGTAATTGGCGAGCACCATGTTGGCAATCAAGAACCACTCGTCGGGAAAACCGTCCAACGCGCCTGTGAGCGACCCAGTAGGTCACCATGACGATCGCAAATGCCATCGCGATACTATAGCCAGCGACCGCGGCGGCAATGTCGGAGTGCCGAGGAAGTGCTTGTTAAGAATTCGCATAGTGGTTCCTGCTGCTTCCGCAGCTAGTTCAATCCAATTGAATGACGTCCCTGAAGGCCACCGTTATGAGGATCTTGCCACGATCGTCAACGACCCGAGCGCTCGTCCGTCGACCCTGTCCTGATGGAGCACAAGCTCGGCTACCTCTCCCGAGCGGCTTTTTCGGCTTCTGCAACGGCCTGAGAGAACGACGCCAGTTCCATGCCGACGAGATCGGGCTCGTAGCGGTCGATGTCTCTGAGATGGAAGAAGAATTTCATTTTGCACCCGCGCTTCCAGGCGAGAATGCCGATACTTACCGGTTGTTCCTGCTACATGTCTTTCCGGCTCAGGTATTCGAGAACGAAACCGGTCTTGCCGACTTTGTTTTCTGGCCTTGCCTGTTCGAGACGCGCCTCCAAGTCATGCTCGGATCATCCATGACGGAGATCAAAGGTCGGATCGAGCGGGAAGGGATGTCGTTCATATCGGGGCGCAGCAATGCTGACCGTGACATGACTTCAAGCTGCCGCCGGGGCTCTTCACCCATACTGCGTTCCCCTACGGTTTGGTTCGCGCTTGCAGTACACGGGCCAAATCGAAATCGTCGTTCCCATTAGGGACGGAATGAAACCTTTTGATTTTCAGGCCGTTATCGCCATCATGAGCGATGCAAAATCAGATGTTGAGGCATGGGCCAATATCACCTCAGACAATGCTAAGACCCAGGACGACATCGAGCCTCCACCCGATGCGATTGAACCCGATATCCGGTTGACGCCCGAAGAGGCGGAACAAGCGCGAAAGCGCTATCTACTGAAACGCTTCTGGATAAGCGCTCGTGGTTACTGGGCGTTGCGCCGCGGAAGCTGGCTGGCTTGGACGCTGTCTATTGGGCTTCTTTTCCTGATTGCAGCCAATGTCGGGTTCCAGTACGGCATTAATGTCTGGAACCGAGAAATCTTCGATGCAATTGAGCAGCGCAACGGTCCGAGCGTCTATTTCCTGGGGGCACTCTTCCCACCGCTTGTCCTGGGGAGTGTTGCTCTGGTCACAATCCAGGTCTACGTGCGCATGAAGATACAGCGGGGCTGGCGGTCGTGGCTGACGAGGGCACTGATCTCCCGCTGGTTGGCCAACGGCCGATACTATCAGTTGAATCTGATCGGCGGGGATCATCAGAACCCGGAAGCGCGCATGTCCGAGGATCTGCGGATTGCAACGGAATCTCCAGTCGACTTCATCGCGGGCGTGATATCCGCATTCGTTTCTGCGTCGACGTTCATCGTCGTGCTATGGACGATCGGCGGTGCATTAACGCTTCCGGTGGGTGGCGCTATGATCACTATTCCCGGTTTTCTGGTCGTTACCGCGGTGCTCTACGCCATAATCACCTCCGGTTCGATCGCATTCATCGGCCGCAAGTTTGTCCTAGTTTCCGAGGCGAAAAACCAGGTGGAGGCCGAGTTTCGCTATACCCTCACGAGGATACGCGAGAATGGCGAGAGTATAGCCCTGCTAGGGGGCGAGGAAGAAGAGCAGAGCGATCTCGGTAGGACATTCGCCAATGTGCGGCGGCAATGGCGGCTGCTTGCGCGACAATACATGCGAACGACACTCGTTTCGCATGGGTCGATGCTCATTGCCCCCGTTGTCCCGGTCTTGCTCTGCGCACCGAAATTTCTGGACGGCAGCATGACGCTTGGACAGGTCATGCAGGCAGCCTCCGCCTTTACCATCGTCCAAAGCGCCTTCGGATGGCTAGTAGACAACTATCCGCGTCTGGCTGATTGGAACGCGTCGGCGCGGCGCGTTGCCTCTCTGATGATGTCGCTAGACGGGCTGGAACGCGCGGAATTGAGCAAAGCCCTCGGGCGCATCCAGCACGGTGAGACGGGAGGTGACACGATGCTGAGCCTCGAGGATCTTTCGGTGTCGCTTGGGGACGGGACCGCCGTGGTCAAGGAGACACAGGTTGAGATCGGACCGGGGGAATGGGTGCTTGTTGCCGGAGAATCCGGATCGGGCAAAAGTACGCTGGTGCGCGCCATCGCCGGCCTCTGGCCGTGGGGAAATGGCAGCGTCAACTTTCATGCTAACAGGCAAATGTTCATGCTGCCGCAGAGACCGTACATCCCATCAGGCACACTGCGTCGCGCCGTCACCTATCCGGGAGCCGCGGATAGCTGGACGCCTGAGGAAATCGGTGCAGCGCTCGACAAGGTTGGTCTGGGTCACCTCGCTGAAAAGATCGAAGAGGACGCGCCTTGGGACCATACGCTGTCAGGCGGCGAGAAGCAGCGACTCGCCTTTGCGCGCCTGCTGCTTCACGATCCTGATATCGTCGTGCTGGATGAGGCAACGTCCGCACTCGATGAAACGAGCCAGGACGCGCTCATGGGTACCCTGGTCCGTGAGTTGCCGAAGGTCACGATCGTCAGTGTCGGTCACCGGGCGGAGCTTGAGGCGTTCCACAGCCGCAAGATCACGTTGGAGCGAAGAGAGGGCGGCGCGCGGCTCGTTAGTGACATTGTTCTTGAGCGAGGAAGAAAGCGAAATGTTCTTTCGCGTTTAATGCGGACGAGAAGGTGAAGTGTTTCGATCCCGGGCGACGGGCCCGGACGGGTTCTTCGTGTGTGTCGTCGCCAGGCGCGCGATCTCCAGAATGCAGCGTTCAATCGATCGAAGGTGCGCTCCTGGCTTTCAGAAGGTTGGCAATCATAATGTTCGCGAGGTCGCTGAACTGCCCGTTGGGGTACTTTACCAAATAAGCTTCCAACATATCCTTATTACCGGTCTCCCGCACCGTCTCCCAAAAGGCGAGTTCAATTGCAGGATCGTCTCCACTCCCTAAACCGCTCTCGAGCCGCGCGTTGGCCAGTTCGACGAATTGTCCGTGCGGAAAGCGCTCCAGGTAGATAACATACTCGGCCGGGTCGTCGCTCTCCTGGACCGACTCCCAGAAGGCGACTTCGACAAGGTGACGCGCATCGTCGCTGTCTTGCGATAGCGACTGCGCGACAGAAGAGGAATGCTTTGGGTCTCCGACAAGGGAGGCTGTCAAATCGAGCGCGGGCTCTCCCTGCTGGTCGAATAGGACACGGAACACCCGGAGGGGACGCGGGATATTCTTAATAATTTGCTCTCCCAGGTCTTCGAAGGTTGCGTCCACACGATCGCGGAGATGATCCCTTACGCCCCGCGTCACACAGATGCCACCGACATCGGCGAGCCCCTCCAGCCGGGCGGCAATATTGACCCCATCGCCGAAGATGTCTCCGTTCTTCACCAGAACGTCGCCCACGTTTATCCCGATGCGAAAGTTCATTCGACGGTCGACGGGAAGTTCCTCGTTGGCGCGCCACATTGCCTGCTGGATCGCAATGGCCGCATTGAAGGCATGGACGACAGACGGAAACTCGGCCAGCACGCTGTCGCCGGCTGTGCCGAAAATCTGCCCGTGGGCCTTTTCAATGAGACCGTCGACGATCGTGCGATGCGACGTCAAAGTCGCCAGCGTCTGCTCCTCGTCAGTATTCATCAGCCGGGAATAGCCTTCTACATCAGCCGCGAGAATGGCTGCAAGCTTGCGTTCAAGCGGCGGTGCTTCCATTCGACCGGTCCTATCTGTTGACAGCGAAAATTCTGCCATAAGCTCTTATCTACACGCGGATGGGAAGGGCGATAGCAAGTCGTCCGAGAGGCCGGCGCGGTTTGCTGTTGCTCGCTTCCGCCAGATTGAGGACATCTTCCGCCAGGGTATGATGGTGGATGCTGGAAAAGCATTGACCGACGGACATCCGCAATTATCCGGGGTTATTGGTCTGCTGGGACTCACCGGCTGGTTTCCAAACTACGGCTAAAGCCCCTGCTTTTTCCCGGCACTTTTGCCGTCAGAGCTTTTCGACCGCTCCTCAAAACGATCGGCACCTTTAGCGAGGTCCGAACCTTTTTGAGCTTCTACCTTCTTCTCCTCTTTTGCTGCGTTTTTTCTCAGTCCACGCGCGGCATCCCGACCCTTGCTTGTGGTAGCTTGCTCGATACCCATTGCACTTTCTCCAAATATCTATGGGTAAGCACAACGGTTTGGCAGCGGGTTCGTTCCTGAGGGTGAAAGCCAGCGCCAACTCGGCCGCCGTTTTTTCGTTCCGCGTTGCTCCGGGGCCTCCTTTCCCATCGAAGAATTGGCCGTGATGATCAAAGTGGCGTGGCGAGTTGAATTTCCGGCCGGAGCATCCGGCGGAGTTTTGCTCTAGTTGCCTGCCTTGTTTTCGCCCCCCCAGCGACATCTGACCTTCAAGGTAGAGTGGTAGGTCCATTCCAAAATAGGAGGAACTTGCAATGCTCGACCTTACTATGTCTCAAGTTTTGACTGATCCGCTGATCCGTCAGATGCTCCGCGCCGACGGTGTGAAGCTGGGCGATTTCGCGATGCTCCTCGAGAAGGCCGCTGCGGAGCGTGGCCGTCGTTTTCCAAGCCGGTCGGCCCCTTCAAATGCAAATCATGGACCTGATGCCGAGGTTCGCGCCAACTAAACCCAACGTGATGTAGCCGGCCGGGCAGCGGTCGGAGCGAGCCCTTGAACGCTTCCGTGTAAGCCGAAACCGCTACCATTCGCTTTGGCGTCGTCGATCGCGTCGTCGATAAGGTTGTCCTTAGTCAACGTCTGCTACTCCAGCAGATGCGCGTCAAGCGTTAGCTTCAACCGAAATTATAGATGACGATGCTCCAGTCGTCGGTCGGTTTCATGCGCGGAACACTCCAATGGGGGCGCGAGAGGACCCTATGACGCCGTACAGGGGCGGCGATCTTGATGCGGCCTTCGCGGTCGATTGCCAAGCCGGATAGGCAGGGCCTCGTGTGCCAATTCGCCGGCCATTGCGGGAGACCAGCCCGCTGCCCAGTGGTCAAGGCTAATGGAGGTTCGAATTGTCAACACTGCTATGACTGGACATATCCGCGCCAGCGCCCATTTGCTTAGTTTTGGAGGCGCTAATGTTCGAAAAGTCGTCAACCCTAGAGAAGCTCAGAAGGACACTTGCGAACCACGTAAGTGAGTCTGAGTATTCACTGGGCATCCACGCCTATTACGACGGCGAGGTTATCTTCAGCAGAGATATTGTGCACTTGAACCTGGAGATGCCACCGTTTCCGATCGATTTCTCATCCGCGTGGAAGTGGTTCACTGACAGTCTCCAGGGAACGCCCTTTCAGGAAACCTTTGTTTACGAGCTTCCATTCCAGCCAATGGACGAAGAAGATGCGGATGCGGAACTTCTAATGGCCCTCTGTCGTGGTTCATCGATGACTGTCTGGTTGGTCGACCTAGCGATTGATGAAGGACCGGAGCCTGATAAGCGCTTTGTCGTGATAACGATACCTAAAAAGCAGGAAATCGCGGCCTTCAAGCGCGATTACCACGGCAAAGACGCGCGGGGCCTCTTGGACGCTGTCGCTGCTCAACGATAAGCCGATTGCCTGGCCTAAGAACTGTCGGGATCGTGTGATCGGGTCGCGCTTTGGGCCTGATAGCAGTCATCAGCGAGAGACCTCTTTCCGCCAATTGCGTACTGCAGATCGACTCGACACGAATTGGCTAGTTGCCTCCTCCTCCCTGACATGCGCGAGCAAATGCCCAATGAAACGAGCAAGCTTTGGCTGTCGATGCACGATATGGACAGGGCGCGGTTCGGGCAAATAAACTTGCAGTACTGAAACCAGCGCCTGCGATTTTTCGGGCGCGTATACAGGGTCGGCCATTGCGTTTGAAGGCCCGCGGCACTCCAACCGCCGCGATAAAAGACCTGAGCTTGGGTGTCCATGGAACCGAATTTCGCAACACCCCGATCTTTCCTGAACTAAAGGGATGTCTCGCAGAAGTCCAACCTTTGACAGTTCAAGACCGAATTGGGGCTTCGGTCTCTACTGCTCCGCGAAGTTCGCAATCGAAGGACTTTCTATGGCGCTCCATGCGGACCTGGAAACGCGTGCAATCCATGTGACGAACCCGGCTACCTTCCGGACGGACTTCCTCGATCGCAGCTCATTGGCGTCGAGCACCAATGGGATCCCCGACTATGATGAGACCGCCGCGCGGTTCGCGAGCGCGCGTCGTTGCTGAACCACAATCAGCCCGGCGACCCCGAAAGGTTCGCCCAGCAGGTCGTGGCCTTCTCCGACGTCGCTCAACCGCCCGTCCGCATGCCGTTCGGCAGCGACACTGTTGCCGCGATAGAGGCGAAGCATCTTAGCGATGCCGACATGATCAAGCGGTGGCGAGAGGCCTCGGGCTCCACCTACTTCTGAGGAAGATGCACCTCAGTCGGACAATCGCGCGGAGGTGTCGGCGTCGTACCGTCCCATTTCCTTCGTAATCACGTGGATCGACGGCACGCGCTTCTTCGCGGCCATCAAAATGTCCAGTTCGATCGATGATGGGCCGAAGCGATAAAACAGACTCTCGGCCACGTCCTGATGCAGGCCGTATCGGCTTCGAAACTCCTCAAGCGTGTACGCGTTGCCACGCAACGCTCGCCGGCGTTCAAAATGACGATCTGAATGCATCTTTCCTAGCTCCCTTATATTTTCTGGCGGCGAAATGATTGCGACGCCAGTTTGTTCCGCCACATCCGAGCGTTGCGGGACAAAACTCACCGGATAGCCAAGATTTCGCGGCCATGCTACGACCTCAGCTTGGCGTTCTGGGGGATACATGAAGCTGAAGCTTGTAGCGGTCGCAGCGGCGGCCCTCGCTCCTGTTGTCGCGATGCTCGTGTACAACGAGTTCGCGCTTCGTGCGCAGCGAAACGAGGAGGTTAGAGCGAACGCCGCGCAAGCCGCTCGTGAGGCTTCGTCGGAGGTCGAGCGGATCATCGAAGGCGTCCGCGCCATGCTCGTCTCTGTCTCCGCCATGCCCGCCGTTCGTCACCTCGACGCCGCAAGCTGCAGCGAAAGCCTGAAGTCGGTGGCGGAAAACGTTCCGAACGTCAGAACGATCTTCGTCCTCGATCGGAAGGGAAGCCCGATCTGCGGCAGTCAGCCGCTAAACGCCGGAACGACGTTCGCAGACCGAGACTATTTCAAGGGCGTCATCGATTCTCGGCAGACGGTCGTTGGCACGTACACGATGAGCAGGATCTCGGATACGGCCGTGTTGCCGATCGCAATGCCGTTGATGGAAGGTGACAATCTAAAGGGGGTCGTGGTCACCGGTGTCCGGCTGGACTGGCTTCAGAACAGGATCACCGAGCGCGGCGTTTCCCCCGGCAATGCCGTGGCGATAGCTGATGGAAAGGGGACGATCCTTGCGCGGGTGCCGTTTCCCGAACGGTTCGTCGGCACCGTCATTCCGGATGAATTCCAGTCGCTCATTCATGCCGACGAGCCTGGCGTAATCGATGTCACGAGCCAGGATGGTACCGAGCGGATCCTCGGATACCGCCCGATCGCTCTGCCGGGTAGCCCGCTTTATGTCAGTGCAGGCTTCTCAAAGAAGGAGGCCTTCGATCAGATTAACCGGTCGACTCTCGCAAGCGCGCTTGGCATTGTCGGGGGAGTGCTGCTTGCGTTCCTCGCCGCGTTCTTGATTGGCAATAGGTTCCTGCTTGCGCCGATCGAACGCATCGCGGCGACAATGGACCGATGGCGCAACGGCGAGACGAAGGCACGAACCGGCATGAGAGGGCCTGACGAGCTGTCCGCAGTCGGGGCGACGCTCGACGGACTGCTGGATGAACTTGATCGTCGCCGGCTTGAAACCGAGCGGGGAGTGGAGGAGCGTGCTCTGTTGATGAGGGAGCTCACGCACCGCGTCAAGAACGGCTTCACGCTCGTGCAGGCGATATCCAGGCAGACGTTCTCGAAGGTCGAACCCGAACGCTATCACTCATTCTCGGAGCGCGTGGCGGCGCTCGCTCGGACCTATGACCTACTGCTGTCCAAGGAGACAACGTCGTCGTCGGTGCGTGAAGTCATTGCGGCCGCAATGGAAGCCCATCTCGACGGTGGTTGCGAGCGAATTCGCGTCGATGGACCGGACGTCGTCCTTCCCGCGGATCTCGCGCTACCGCTGTCGCTCGTGGTCCATGAGTTGGCAACCAACGCCACCAAATACGGAAGCCTCTCCAGCGAGACGGGGAAGGTCTCGATCGTCTGGCGCAAGGAGCGCGAACGTCTGGACCTCACTTGGACCGAGAGCGGCGGTCCCGCTGTCGACGCGCCTGCCCGAAAGGGCTTCGGTTCAGTTCTGATCGAGCGAGCCTTCCCGTCGAAAGCGCGATCAGTCTCCCGGTCGGACTATCTCTCCGAGGGATTGGTCTTCGAACTTTCGTTCGCTGCCGGGGAACTAGAGTCCCTTTCGCAAGTTTCGGCGGATGGGGTAGCGGAGCAGGGCACGTGAGAAACAAGGCGAAGGTACTGATCGTCGAGGACGAGCCGCTCATCATGATGATGACGGTTGACGTCGTCGAGGACGGCGGATTTGAGGCGCTTGAAGCAAGCAATGCCGACGATGCAATTCTCCTCCTCGAAAACACTGATGACATCGTGATTGTCCTGACCGACATCGACATGCCCGGCAGCATGGACGGCTTGATGTTCGCCGCCGCTGTCCGCGACAGGTGGCCGCCGATCAAGATTGTGATCGTCTCTGGAAAACGGCAACCTTCGGCGGACCAGATCCCGGCAGGCGGGGTCTTCATTGCGAAGCCATACGACGCCCGCACGATGACCGAGGCCCTGACAAGGATGGTGGCCTGAACGAACCGCTTAGCCACGGTCCGCTGACAGGGAAACGATCATGAAATCGTGTCCTGGTCTCCACCGCGATCGCGGTCATCCTGCTTGCTGCCGGATGAGCTACGCGCTTCCGACAACAAGTCCCCCACCTTTCTCTCGGATTTTCCATCAGGTCAGCACGACGCAACGCCCGCTTTCGGCTGCACTTTCGATCGCCTCAATAACCCGATGCACTTCGACCGCGTCCTCGAAGCTTGGCGCGGTACGAGTGCCGTGCCGGAGATCCTCGGCCATTCTGGCGTAGAGACGTGCGACATTCCCAGCCTCCACGTCCTCCGGCCAGCCGGGGCGGTGTCGGGCGGGAACCTCCAATGCACGGAACTCCGTCTCTCCTTGGCGTGCACCCATGAGGGAAAGCCGCACCATTTGCGTATGACCAGAGGAGCCTGAAACCCGTATATCGCCTTGCGTTCCGTGGATTTCCCAAAACAATCCGTCGTCGTCGCGCGGCGCGCCGCCGCGGTAATGTATGGAGATGGGAGCGCCGTTGGCCAAGACCCCGCTGACCAGCACCTGGTCGGGTGCCGATACAGGCAGCATTTCGCCGGTATCGACTGCCGTCGCCGTGGGTCGGCGTGTCGCCATTACAGCAGACACTTCAGCGAGGTTGCCTACGACATCCCTTAACGCCGCCAGCGTATGTCCGACGGGGATCGTCAGCAGGGTTGCGCCATTGGCGCGATCCAGCAGATATCCGTAGGTCTTCCGGTCGGGAATACTGCCTGCGCCCAGTGCCGAGCCGCCCCGCGCGACCAAAGTGATCGACAGCACCTCGCCGACAAAGCCGCCGGCGATCAGATGTCTCAAATACTCGATCTCCGGCGCGACGCGCGCCTGAGTTCCGACCACGCCCAGGACTCCTTTTGCCTTGGCGAGCGAAGCCATTTCTCGCGCCTCGGCCAAGCCATTGCCGAGCGGCCATTCGCAGTACACGTGCTTGCCGGCTTCGATCGCAGCTTTCACGATCTCGAAGTGCGGCGGTACCTTCACCGCCACAGTGACGATGTCAACCTCGGGAGCAACGATCAAATCGGCAACGCCGTCGAAGGCTTTCGCGACCCCGATCTCGGCTGCGGCGGCTTGACCACTTGCCGCCGTGGAATTGGCAATCCCGACGATGTCAAACGTGTCGGAAAGGGCGCGCAAGGCGGGGATGTGAGCACGCGCAGCCCAGCTTCTTCCAGGTTGCACGCCAATGATGCCAATCTTGAGCCGTTGTCCTGTCATGGCGTTCTATCTCCGTTAATTGATTTCTAATGCCCCAACAGTGCATGGATGCGCTCGCTGCGAAAATTCGGTATATGTGCGGGTGATCCTGGAGATTTTGCACAGATGGTCGATTGGGAAGACGTACGGTATTTCCTTGCCGTTGCTCAGAGCGGTACGCTGTCCGGCGCGGCTCGCGAAATAAAAGTGGACCATGCGACAGTGAGCCGGCGGCTTGCCGCGCTGGAGACTGCGCTCGACGTGAAGCTGGTGGATCGCATGCCACGGTCCTGCCGTCTCACCGGCCTAGGCAGGCAGGTATTGGAGCGGGCCGTGGAGATGGAGGCCGCGGCTGATGGCATCGCCCGTTTGGCGAAAGCCGCTCATGCCCCGCTTGTTGGCCGGATCACGCTCAGCGCCCCGCCAGTGCTCGCCACACATCTGCTGACCGAGCGTCTCGCGCGGTTCAGGGAGGAGTATCCCAATATTCGGCTCTCGCTTTCCGCGGAAGCGCATCGGGTTTCCCTCAGTCGTCGCGAGGCTGATGTCGCTGTAAGGTTCATCAGGCCGGATGAAACGAGCAGCGTGACTCGGAAGATCGGTGTAATGGCGTTCGGCCTGTATGCACACCGATCCTATGCGCATCTCGCCACACCCGAACGGTGGGAGTTCATAACCTGGGACCAGGCTTTTGCCGATTCGCCGGCACAATCGTGGCTGCTCGGCATTGCAAACGGGCGCTCGGTCGTTTGCGAACTGACCTACTCGAGCGAACACTTAGTCGCTGTGCGGGCTGGGGTGGGAGTTGCCGGTCTGCCTTGTTTTATCGGGGAACGCGACCCTGATCTCGTTCGGATTGACGAGCGCGCCCCATACTTCGCACGCGACATATGGCTGTTGGTTCACAGCGACCTACGCAAAACTCCTGCGGTACGCGCCGTGATGGACTTCGTGGTGGACGCTGTTTCCGGGAATCCGGATCTAGCTCTTCGATTGTCATCCAGCGAGGGCGATCGAGACTGGCTTCGATAACGCAACGACTGCACAGTGTTTCAAGAGTATGCGGGCGAATGTTAATGACCGCTGGCGGGCGAAAGACCTCATCGCCGCGTCCAACGAGAGAGGCAATACTACCTGCCCACCTTCGTCGAGCCTAGATTGGCAGCCCATAACGCAAGCGCACTCGCGCTGAAAGCTGCTCCCAACAGGGAAACGCCCGACCAACCGTAGTGGGCATAAGCCCGAGTAGTCGCTGCAGCGGAGATCGCGCTGCCGACAGAGTAAAAGCCCTCTGATACTCCCCGACGGGCTGTCAAGCAGCGTCCATAAGACGAAGCCGACCATCAACAGGGTGAGCAGCGCAGACACGGCTCGCCAGCCGCCGAGGTCAGCAGCGATACCAGCGACTGATCGCGCTGCAAGAATACCTGTCACGATGCCGCTCAATAACGAGCCGATGACCTTCCCCGCTGACCAACCGGTGCCATGGCCGCGGCATAGCCGACAAGTACCTGAACAAGGACGGTCAGTATTCCCGTGACGGCCATGCTCACGAAAAGGGTCTTTGACCCGGCTGTGCCCACGACAACGAGTGAGATTGAACCAAAGTATCCCATGGCCAACAGGGATTACTATTTCCCTCGAATGAGGGGTTAAGCGGCTGAGGCCGGCGTTTTCGTGAAGGCTGGGGCGATGAGGTTTCTTTTTGGGGCCAATTGCGGTCACTCATACCACTGCGCCTTCATTGAAGAACTTGCATTTACGCTGTGTGTCCGCCTTGTCGCGCGAGTTTGCCAGCAACTCTTTCAGTCCCGGCAGACTTGCCTGTTCTACAGCCTCATCAAGCGCAAACCACTGTATGAATACCTCCGCATGCAACACCGTTGGCTCAAACTCAGGAGAAGGAAGAAATTCAACGCCAAACGTCCGATTAGTTGAAAATGAGGCTTGGCCTTGCGAGGCGATAAAAATCACCCTCTCCGTATCTGTCGATAAGGACGTCGGCAATTTCCTCGGAAGTGTCGTACCCAGCTCGAAACAGGTCGACTGCTTCTCGGCAGAGCATCGCGGAGCGGTGCTCGACCGGAGATACATTGTAGTGGCGATACCAAAGAACAACAGCTCTAGACAGCAGTTGAAACTCCTCGGGATTGAGCGTTGTCATCGGGTTCTCCTTTTCAATTCAGGGTAGTACAACTGTGCCACTCCGGAACTTCTCGTTTCGCAATGACTGGTGGACCAAACCTGCCATCGAGATATCTAAGCTGACGTCAGGGCCTGGCGATGTGTGAGACGAGTTTTTAGAGTAGTGACCACATCAACCAGATCGCTCGGCTTTGAAAGCCACTTGCTATTTGCGAACACGGGATTGTGAAAGTCAGGATCATTGGTACCTGCCGCAACTACAATGAACGGGATACCACGCTCCTGAAGGATTTGGGCGACCGAAAGATAATCTCGGTCCCGGAGGACGATGTCGAGTACTGCGATATCAGCGTTGGCTTCCTCGGACTTCAGCCATTCCAATGCGTTGACGTATGAGCAGAAAGAACCTGCAATCTCGAAACCGGCGTCTCGTAGCCAGTATTCTACATCCATCGCAATAATTGGCTCGTCCTCCAGAAGAAGAACAGACCTGGTTTTTCGCTGTTCCATGGTCCGCAAGTTTAGTACTCGTTTGACTACTGTGCGTTCACATAGGTTAATAACCGGCGTATTTTTGAATGCGCGTTGGCAGCGCCACCGCCCTGCCTCGAGCATATCCAGAGAGGACGTAGTGCGCCGTGTCGAACGCGTTCATCCGCAAGCTCAGTGCCTTTGAACGCCTGAACGACGACGACCGCGCATGGCTGCTTTGGCTAACCAGCAGGACTGACTATGTCAGCGCTGACCACGATCTGATCAGAGAAGGCGACAAACCCGACAATGTACATCTCATCCTCGAAGGCTTTGCTATGCGTTACAAGCTCACGCCAGAGGGACGAAGGCAAATTTTCGCCTACTTGATCCCCGGGGACTTCTGCGATTTCCAGGTCGCCCTTCTAAAGACGATGGACCACAGCGTCGCAACTCTGAGCGCATGCCAGGTCGTTCAGCTCCCTCCAAGTAGCATCATAGAGCTGACAGACCGGCGGCCTACTCTTACGCGTGCACTGTGGATGTGCTCGCTGGTCGACGAGGCCACGCTGCGGGAGTGGCTCGTGAACCTCGGGCAGCGCTCGGCTCCGCATCGCATATCTCATCTCTTCTGTGAACTGCATGTGCGGATGAACGCGGTGGGCCTGGTGACCGACGGCTCTTTCGAACTTCCTATCACCCAGACGGAGCTTAGCGACACCATGGGGTTGTCCGTTGTCCACGTGAACAGAAGCCTGAAGGAACTGCGCGAGGCTGGTCTGGTAACGATGAAAGACAACCGCATTGTTATCCGCGACGTGCATCGCTTAAAAGAATATTCGGGCTTTGATCCCGCGTACCTTCACCTTCAATGGCCATCCCCTGAGGGTGCTTGAGCGTGTGGGTTCTGCAGCAAAGCCCTAGAGACCGTGGCGATCCACCGAGAAGCTCACGCCAAAGACGATTGTGTTAAATGCATCGGTTACTATCATCTGCCACTGTTGGCCTTTCCACGAGTGATCCCCATCGCTCAGCATTTGTCCAGCGGCGCGGATCGCTTCCGTCCGAACCAGTTCCATGTTGGCCAGGTCCATTCCCGTATCGTCCATAACGGCTTGGCCATTCATAACGTGAAAGTAATACTGCGCCATGATAGCGGTTCTCCCTGCATTTTGGCGGGAGCCCATAGAATCTCTCTGTCACGGACTGGCCAAAAAGGATGCCGATGATGATCTACTTAGTCACCTTCGTGCGGGCTTAGCCACTAAAAAGGTTAAGTCGATACAGATACTCTTAGCGGACGGCGCTCGCGGAGCTATGACCGCGATTGGCGGTTTGCCAGCCGGTCGGCTAGCTCGCGTTCCTTCAAGGGGTCCAGCGGGTAGCCGTGGCCAGCCAGTCCTCTCAGAACCCGGCGGCAGTCAAAATTGAACGAATTCCAGGGACGAGGCCGGAGCAGCGAAGGCGGCTGAGCGCATTTTCGGCGAAGTATCTTGTGGATGCTACTGTTTGCTCGCATGGAGAATATTGTCTCCAGTGGGGGACACCCAATAATATAAGATAAAGCTAATGTGGTGCGATTGGAGGTTGCCTTTGGCAAGTCGTCGAGCCCGCAAAAACGTTAGAATTGCCACCGCCTTGGAACGCGCGGTTGTCTCAGTATGCGCAGAGAGCGTTATCGACGATCTTCGAAACACGCTTAATAGGGCATCCTCGGTAATAAGAAGGTTTAAGGAAGACGGGAACTCGGAGGCGATGGCGACCGCCATGGATTCTATCAGATTTGTGCTCCCCTCAACCGCCCAACAGCTCACGAATGTTAAGAAAATGGTTGGTTATAGTTCAGGCGAGAACTCGTTTCGAAGGGGCAAACACAACCATCGAGGACAATGAAGTACTCTCTCCGCGTTCGCAAACAAATTTGACAGCTATACCCGATGGCGTGGTTGCCATCTTTTAACGGCAACGCACGCGTCGTTATCGTCAGGCGGCTTTCGCCTGCACAGTCGTTTCTGCGAGTTCAGAGAGCAACTCATCGGTGGTCTCCGGTCAATTCATGAAACCAGTGCAAGGAATGCGCCTTTAGAAAGGGCATTCGGGGTGGCGGTAGAGGCTAATGATATGAAAGTGCAGATCGGGAAAACGCGGGTCTATTCAGTCCTCGAATTTCGAGAACGCCGTTAGCTCCTCCATGAAGTCGCAGACGATAAGCGCTGGCCGACGGTTAGGCGGTAGCAGTAATAGCGTCCTGAAAAACACTCCCTGACGAAAAGGCCTTAGCGTCAGGCCCTTTCCTACATACGGCTCCGCTGTCAGGGGGTGCACGAGGCCGACACCCAGTCCTGCCTGAACCATCGCACATATCGTCGTCGAATAGGGCGTCTCTAAAACCACCTTCGGCTGTGCATTCGCCTGCAACAGGATCGTGTCCAACTGCCGCCTGGTGGTGTCCTCGGGCGCGAGGGCAATGAATGGCTGACCATCCAGGTCGGTGGGCTCGATGATTTCCTTCCTTTCGAGCGGATGGTCGCTTGGCAGTGCGATTGCTGCCCGGAAGCGAGAAAACGGCGTTGCCTCCACGCCAGCAATTTCGATCTCGTCGGCGGCCAGTCCGACATCGAACTGGCCTCCCGCGATCAAGTCCTTGACCACCGACGACATCTGCGCCTGAAACGTGATGGCAACGTTAGGATGCCGCTGCTGGAAGCCACGAAGCGCTCTCGGGACAATGTTCGTGCTGAGAGCCGAGAGGCTGGCGACCTTGATCTCGCCGGAGCCGAAATCGCGAATTCGGGCGGCGGCGCTGCGCAAATGGATAAGACCGGAAAAAGATTGCTCCACCTCCCGGAAGAAGAGGCGACCCTCAGACGTGGGCGTCATTCTACCCTTTACGCGATGGAACAGGAGAAAACCGATTTCCCGTTCAAGCTCCTGAATGGTCTTGCTGACGGCGGGTTGGGAAATCCGCAGGACGTCGGCCGCCCGCGAGGCCGTACCATTGGTCATAACGGCGTGGAAAATCTCGACCTGTCGAATGTTCATAACCATAACCCTGACGAATGGCGCACGTCGATCTTAGTATTGGACGGAATGGGCCAGTCAATGCTGTAATCGCTCATCAAATGAGAGACAGCAGGGAGTATTGGAATGAACGACCTCACGCAGTGCGTCCTGACACCTGATGTCAACACGGACGGATTTGCATCGTTGGGCGTGGCCGTCCATCGGGCATCGACAATCGTGTTTGAAAACGCCGAAGCATATGCAAGCCGTGGCAAGCGTGGACCGGATGGCTACAGCTATGGCCTTTATGGCACCCCAACCACCAGAGCACTCGAAGCCAAACTGACGGCGCTTGAGCATGGCGTCAGGACGTTTCTCGTCCCTTCGGGACAGGCAGCAAACGCCATTGCAATGCTCCCATTTCTCACCTCCGGCGACAAAGTCCTTATTGCCGATACCGCATACCCTCCTGTGCGTGACTTCGCGAATGCCGATCTCGCCCGTTTCGACGTCGAGGTGGCCTATTATGATCCAGCCAACATCGACGACTTGGATCGGTTGATCGATGACCGGACGAAGATCGTCTGGTGCGAGTCCCCCGGTTCTACCACGATGGAAGTCCAGGACCTGCCAGCCATTTCGGAGATCGCCCATCGGCATGGATCGCTGGTTGCCTGCGACAACACCTGGGCGACGCCACTGAACTACAAACCTCTGACACTTGGAGTCGACATCGTGACGGAGGCGCTGACGAAATATGTCTCCGGCCACTCCGATCTTTTGATGGGGTCGCTGAGCGTCAAAGACGAGAGCCTTATTGCTCCGATCCGGTCTACTCTTGGCAGATTTGGGATCGGGGTCTCAGCCGATGATGCCTCGTTGGTGCTGCGCGGTTTCGAGACATTGGGCGTCCGGATGCACCACGCTTTTAGCGGTGCGATGCAGCTCATCGACATCATCGAAAGAGCCGATGTGGTCGATCGGGTGCTGCATCCCGCCCTGCCGAGCCATCCTGGCCACAGCATCTGGAAGCGAGATTTTCTCGGAGCAAGCGGGGTGTTCAGCGTTGTGTTCAAGCCAGGTGTGGCGCAGCATGTCGTCCCGGCGCTCGACGTGCTCAAGACCTTCGCCATCGGCGCTTCCTGGGGCGGCACGAGGAGCTTGGCCGCGCCGATGCCTGTTAAAGCCAATCGCTCCGCCACGGCGTGGAGCGGAGATGACCTGGTTCTTAGACTCAGCGTCGGCTTGGAGGATGCCCAAGACCTCCAAGCCGACATCGAAGCGCTGCTCGCAGAGATATCTGCGAGAGCGTAACAATCGGAGACGTCATTCGTCGCTGGCGGCGGCAAGACTTTACCCAGAGGCCAGCAGGGTGCATTGCGCATGCACCCTTCGACCAATCGGCCGGCAATGCCCACCCTGCAAGGGCTCGGATGCAGAAAGCTGTTGCACGCGATCGCTACCCAGCGAGCTTCGTTAGTCACAGCCAAAAGCAATTCAGCGAACTGGCAGCCACTTCTTTGCTACCCTGCAGGCAACAGTAAATGCAGGGTCGAACACATTGCCAACGTCATAGCGAACGACTTGGCCAAGCAGGTGGCTAGCGGCAACCTTTGTCAGGCCATAATCTGTTTTCAGCAAATCAAGCATCTCCGTCGTCGCGTGCTGTAGCGCCTGATCGAGTGGCCGCGCGTTGCCAACTGTTATGATGTCATCGGCCGTCTCTGCGCGGGGCCATGAAATGCGCCGCCTCTTATCCACCGACAAGCGCACTTTGATCTCGAATGTCGTCTCGACCCCGGTCCCGACAATTTCGCCGTCGCCTTGGATAGCGTGGCAGTCGCCGAGGAAGAACAATGCGCCCGAAACGAAGACCGGAAACCAAACAGTAGAACCTGGACCAAACCGGCGATAGTCCATGTTGCCGCCATACTCGCCACTCGTCGCAGTCGAGATCGCCTGTCCCAAGCTCGGAGCGACACCGAAACACCCAATCATCGGATCGACGGGCAGGGTAAGACCATGAAGTCCGCTGACTGGCTCGGACAGGCGAACAGTGGAATTCTCACGATCAATCGTCCACAGTGTTTTTTCCGGCCTGGGTAGGTCTCGTATGGTCTCTGGATCGACCACGTTGCCTGCTAGAACACTGCGCGTGAAGCCGGAATCCCGCGTAGGCACCATTTTCAAAATCTCTACCTTGAGCGCGTCCCCCGGCTCTGCCCCTTCAATGAAGATTGGACCGTTCATTGGATTTGGTCCGGATGCGCGCTGTAGGCCTTCGCAATCATACCCGGCAGCATCGATCGTCCGTGTGACGACAGTGTCGCCGTCGGCAATCCGAAGGGCGGCCGGCATAGTTCCGATGACGTTGTGGTAGGAGGTCGGGGTGAAGCGATGCGTTGTCATCGATGTGTCCGCTTTTTTCCTAGGGCAGGCGAGTCTGCGTTGGACCACTCTGTAACGCGAGGCGGACATTTGCCAGCGAGAACTGCCAAGGCGAGCAACAGCGAGCGCGAAACGTGTCCCGACCAGAGGAACAAGAGGGTTAAATGGAGATATTGCCACTGAGCGCTGGAATGCCCAGAGCGGATGTGGGCCTGATCAGCAAAAGGGTCTCGATGCGCCGGAAACAGCGCGGCCAACAGCGGAGATGAGTTCGTTTGGGCTAAACGCCTCGACCAAAGGCAGGTTCGTCCTCATGTTTTCCGTTGATGAAATGGGGCTACTGTTTTCCAGGTTCGTTTTCTCGGATCACCAGCTTTTCCTTCGCTCCAGAACCGGAGCGTGCGATTAGATCAACCGTACGAACCGCAACGCGTTCGGGTCTCGCGCCAACTGTCTCCAGAGTTGAGCGCACTGCCATCTCCACCTCGGAAGCAACGGTTTCGCGGTCGAATTCCGGAAACACCGAGATTGTAATCTCGAGACCATCGAGCAGCTGGCGAAACTGGAATTGCCGGACACCTTTAGCGCCAGTTAGCGGTGAACGGAGACGATGCGCATGAACGTCGATCGTTTCGCCCTCACGGCCCACGAATTGAAGGACCTCTTCCCGACGTCCGTCGATGGAGGCAATGCGCCAAAAGGGTAGGCCGCATCTGCAGGGTTCCGTGGCCAACGTCACGATGTCCGAGATTTCGTATCGAATTAGTGGCAGCGCGCGATTGGTGAGGGTCGTCACAAGGAGCTTCGCCCCGGCGGTACCGTTCGGAACCCGGCGATTGTCTGCATTCACCACTTCGAACAGGAAGGCATCTTCCGCCAAATGAAGCCCGGATGCGAGGAGACATTCGTGGCCCATCGCTCCCGCTTCGGTACACGTGTAGCTATTAGCGACGGTAGCTCCCCACGCTGCTGTGACAATCTCCCTGACGTCTATTGTCAGCGTCTCTGCGCTAGTTCGCACAAGCCTTGGCCCGATCCGAAGGCGGCCGGCAGCCTCTTCTTTTGCCAGCACGCGAACAAAGGAAGGGTAGGTGGAAATGACCTCAGGTTGGTGGTTGTTGAGGGTCTCCACGATATCTTCAATTCGCATCAGGACGTTTAACTTGGGCGCAGGTGGCCGGAAGGCGCGTAGCTCGGTTCCAATGCGATGGGAAATGTGGACGGCAGACGATGCGAAGATCGCTATGCTTTTAGTGGTCTCGTCGATGCCGACTATTTTTTGAAATCGCAGGGTGTTTCCGATCGCGTCAAGCCAGCCAGGTCCGTCGAAGACAGCTAGGCCCTTCTCTCCGGTCGTGCCCCCTGTGGCCGCCACCCGATACTCGCCGAGCAACGGAGAGCCAGGATCGTCTCCACCCAGGTGGTCCTCAACGAGTTTCCGGCTCAAACGCGCGTCCGTGATGATCCGATCGAAGTTTTGCATCAGCAGATGCTTGGTGAGAACGGGAAACTCCTCGAGCGGAGCCTTGCGGGCAACGAGGTCGCCGATAACTTCTCGGTAATATTGAGACGCCGCCGCTGCATGTCGCAATGTGGCTTTCAGCCGCTCGCTCTGAAGCGCAAGCAATCGTTCCCTTGGCCAAGTACAGCGACTGACAATCTTTGCCGAATGCTCTCGGAGAATATCCGCGTCCAATGTGGACGGCTGTTGAATCGGCGACATCGCACAAGCACAGCTCTCTTTTTAGCGCTTAGACCGTTTTCACGTTGAAAATCATTGTAGCATGCAAATTGGTCATGTGGGGTAAGTAGCTTAGCCCGGACGCCCGCCTTCAGGCGGCATCTCCCGTAGCCACGGAGAGGGTCGCTATGCGCGCTTCCATGGGCCCCTTATCGCGTCGACGCAAAGCCTGACTGCAATAACCCATTCCTCATCATCGTCATGAGCCAATCATTCAAAAGCACGACGTCTGCGTTCTTGAGCGGGCTGACAACGCTCGAGCCGCTTTCGCGTAAGATCAATCCCAGGGGAGCAAATGCCGACGCTGAACTCCAGGACATCGTGAACCTTACACGCAGCTCAATTCTCAGCGGAGTGTACACCAGGTCGGGCAGGCGCGATTTGGACCCAAAACGCCGATTGAGACCCATTCCAAATTGGCGTCCCCGCTTTTTATGGCGCTCGTAGGCATACTCTGATAAGACCGCGGAAGCCACTCCCCCTAACGCGGGACGTCCGCAAGCTGGATGTCATCCCTGATGACCCTTGCCAGATCATCCTCGCCGCGCACCCCGAATTCGAACCAATCGACGAGTGTCTTGGCTTTTGCTTGTGCATGGGCACTGTTTGGAGGACGCCTGCATACGCGCCATTCCCCGAGAATGCGGTCAAGCGTCTGCATAGTCGCCATTCGTGGCCGAAGTTATTTTCCACGCGGCCGTCCTCCAGTGCTAAAAAACGGGGCGTTGGCGATTGATGAGCAGTCTCGCTCACGATAGGTTCGTGTTGCGAATCCGCAGAACCACACGGAAATAGTTACATGGCGACTGGAACGGTAAAATTCTTCAACGACGACAAGGGCTTCGGGTTTATCACTCCCGACAACGGCGGCCAGGACGTGTTCGTCCACGTCTCCGCGTTGGTACGCGGCAGTTCTCTGCGTGAAGGCGACAAGGTCAGCTATGAGGTCGGACAGGACCGCAAGACCGGCAAATCCAAGGCTGAGAATGTTTCGGTTGTCTAATTAATCGGCCGACGCTCCATGAAGCCCGCGATCGCGCGGGTTTCATGGAGGATAGTTTCGACCGAAGCTCATCCGCTGATTTGCCTTGCTCCCTCGGCCACGCCGGAAACAGGTGGCAAATCATTGGAAGCGCCACCTGTACGGCGGTCGATATCGAAGACATCTTGATTTCGGGCGGTCCAAGGCCGAGCTGGTTAGTGCGGTTTCTATAAGGAAGCAAAGCATTCCGCTCCATCCTCCCTGCCGGCCATAGCGCGAGCGGCTACTAAAGATGACGGACGGTGCCGGTAAAGATTTCGATCCGCCGCCCACAAACGCCGGCGAAACGGCCAGGCACGACGAAAACTCTGGAAATGATGGTGGACCGGTGGAGATTCGAACCGCACGTGATAGGTGCCCGCCGCGGCATCTCGGCAGACCCTGAGGGAGATCGCGCTGTTCCTTCGGCCACCCGTCCAGAAGGTCGAAAGCGTCATCGAGCCCCTGTTATTTCCTGCACAAAATACTTTCCTTGCTTGATGGTTGTGAGCCCCGGCGGCTGGTGGCCTCCAAAAAATTCCAGTTTGCAGGTCGCCAGCGCGCCTCGCCTTTCATTCTTTGCTATTTGACGACGTGCGCATTCCGGTATCTGTATGCATCAGGTCACCCTGCAAATCGGATGATCGCATGGCGGCTGACATAAGATCATCGCGTTCGCGCAGCCCGCTGTTGAAGAGCCGCGCCACCAGCACGGTTAACTTTCCGATAGCGACCGGGTCCTTGGAAACTCCCCTTGTCTGGGAGATTTCCTTGACGACACTCGCGCACAAACGCGCCTCCTCCTTTGTTCGCAAAGACGTCGGATTCATTTCGCACTCCGGGAACGGCCCGCCCGACACGGGCGGGCCTGGCTGATCCACCTAGAAGTCCATGCCGGCGCCAGCGGGGATCGCCGGAGCGGCTTCCTTCTTAGGTTTTTCGGCGATCATGGCTTCCGTCGTCACCAGCAAGCCGGCAACGGAGGCTGCATCCTGAAGCGCGGTGCGTACGACCTTGGCCGGGTCAATGACGCCCTGTGCGTAGAGATCACCATACTCTCCGGTCTGGGCGTTCCATCCGTAGGAGAAGTCGGACTTCTCGCGCAGCTTGCCGACGATGATCGAACCTTCTGCGCCGGCATTCTCGGCGATCTGACGGACAGGGGCCTCGATCGCACGTCGGACGATGTCGACTCCGACACGCTGGTCCGGGTTTGCCACATCAAGATTGTCGAGCGCCTTAATGGCCCGCAGCAGTGCCACGCCACCGCCCGGCAGAATGCCTTCCTCAACCGCCGCGCGGGTCGCATGCAACGCGTCGTCGACACGGTCCTTCTTTTCCTTGACTTCGACTTCCGTCGAGCCACCGACGCGGATGACGGCAACGCCGCCGGCGAGCTTGGCGAGACGTTCCTGCAGTTTTTCGCGGTCATAGTCGGAGGTGGTTTCCTCGATCTGCGCGCGGATCTGCGCAACGCGGCTGTCGATCTCGGCCCTGGAACCGACGCCATCGATGATCGTCGTGTTCTCTTTCTCGATCGCGACCCTTTTGGCACGCCCAAGCATGTTCAGCGTCACGTTCTCCAGTTTGATGCCGAGGTCTTCGGAAATGACCGTGCCGCCGGTCAGGATAGCGATATCTTCCAGCATAGCCTTGCGCCGATCGCCGAAGCCCGGTGCCTTGACGGCGGCGATCTTCAGGCCACCACGCAACTTGTTGACGACGAGGGTCGCGAGAGCCTCGCCTTCGACGTCCTCAGCGATGATGAGAAGCGCCTTGCCCGACTGCACGACGGCTTCAAGGACCCCAAGCATGGACTGGAGGTTGGAAAGCTTCTTCTCGTGAATGAGGATGTAAGGATCCTCGAACTCGACGCGCATCTTCTCGGCATTGGTGACGAAGTAAGGGCTCAGATAGCCGCGATCGAACTGCATGCCTTCGACGACTTCGAGCTCGGTTTCGGCCGTCTTGGCTTCCTCGACGGTGATGACGCCTTCATTGCCAACCTTTTCCATTGCCTCGGCAAGATAACGACCGATCTCTTCGTCGCCATTGGCCGAAATCGTACCGACCTGGGCGATCTCCGAATTGTTGGAGATCTTGCGCGCGTTGGTCTTCAGTTCCTTGACCACGGCGTCGACGGCAATGTCGATGCCGCGCTTCAGGTCCATCGGGTTCATGCCCGACGCCACCGCCTTGGCGCCTTCCTTGACGATTGCCTGGGCAAGCACGGTCGCGGTCGTTGTGCCGTCGCCAGCGAGATCGTTGGTCTTCGATGCCACCTCGCGCAGCATCTGGGCGCCCATGTTCTCGAACTTGTCCTCGAGCTCGATTTCCTTGGCGACCGAAACGCCGTCCTTGGTTATGCGCGGCGCGCCGAAGGACTTCTCGATAACGACGTTGCGGCCTTTCGGGCCAAGCGTCACCTTCACAGCATTGGCAAGCACATCGACCCCACGCAGCATGCGTTCACGGGCATCGGTGTGGAACTTGACTTCTTTCGCAGCCATTTCTTTAACTCCTCAATAGGCAGCTAATTTAACTGATGGTCGGTCTCAGGCGGCCTGCTTCTGCTCTGCCCGGGCTTCGATGATGCCCATGACATCGCTTTCTTTCATGATCAGAAGATCCTCGCCGTTGATCTTGATCTCGGTGCCGGACCACTTGCCGAACAGGATGCGATCACCGGCCTTGACGTCGAGCGCCTGGATCTGGCCGGCATCGTTACGCGCGCCGGGTCCGACGGCGATGACCTCGCCTTCCTGCGGTTTTTCCTTGGCGGTATCTGGAATGATGATGCCGCCCTTGGTTTTCTCTTCGGACTCAACCCGGCGGACAAGAATGCGATCATGAAGCGGTCGGAACGACATGTTTTCCTCCGATGGACAAACAATGATGACGTTGTTCCCCTGCCCGGACCAGATGACCAGTCCGGGCGGGTGCAAATCCTCTATCGAGCGTTTTGCGCGAAATGATCTGGTTTGGCGGTTTTTCGATTTCAAGAGGTCAATACAAGAAAATCAGCACTCCTCGGAGGCGGAAGCTAACCTGCTGGAAAGAAACACGAACCTCGACTTGAGCGTTCAAAAATTCGCTGATGGCGGAAAAAATTTGCGCCACCTTCAGACTGTTGCGAAACGGAGATGAAGCACGCGATTGTCATCGGATCTGGAGCGTCAGATCGGATCGCGACCAACCGGTCAGGTTGAATTCAACCGCCGATGCTTCCTCACACCTATGACGGTCATGCGAGCGTGCGAAACTTCGGATGTCGGTGTGGAAAAGGGCCCCGCGTGTTCGGCGGCGGGCGGCCAAGTTTCGAATATATCCGAACCCACACATCGTCGATAAGGGCACTCCGCTCGGGGAGAATACAAGCACGTCCCGTAATATCTGATACGGACAAATCCCGCCGGTCTGGGTTTCGCTGGGTGTGTATGATAGTGAACAGTCGCCATCGAGGAGGATTTCAATGGCTGCGGCATCGGAGCACCAGAGATGGCCTGACGACTGGATCGCTGAATGTGCCGTTGAAGAGCAACGGTGTCTTTCTGCGCCGCCCACGTTTGATTGTCGGCTTTGAAATTCCGTGGTGGGGCCGACGGCGGCAATCTGCGCCTGCTTTATGTGAAGGCCTGCGCGATACAGAGTATAGCTGCAAGCTATGAGCTCGATTGAGTGGTTCGCCAGGACTGAAACACGCAAATTTTTCTCAGGCGCAGCTCTTGAATCCGAAATTCTCAAAAACCAAATCGATATCCGCCAGCCGCTGAGGATAGGGCTGGCCTTGCTGGTAGCGCCGTCTTTCGGCGCTTCGTACCCATGTTGCTTCAAGGAGGATATGGCTATGGCAACATCCTACGACTATGCACCGCTGTTCCGGTCCAGCGTCGGTTTTGATCGGGTCTTCAATCTTCTCGAAAATGCTCAGCGAGCCCGCTCGATCAACGACTGGCCGCCCTATGACATTGTCAAGACTGGCGATGACAGCTATCGGATCTTGATAGCGGTGGCAGGTTTCGCCCAGGACGATCTCGACATAACATTCCAGTCCAACCTTCTGACCGTGACCGGCAAGAAGCAGGAGGCGGCTGCCGAAGCCTACCTTCATCGCGGCATAGCCGGCCGGCCGTTCGAACACCGGTTCGAGCTCGCCGACCATGTCAGGGTGGACGGAGCGGATCTCAAGAACGGTTTGCTTTCCGTGGATCTCGTTCGTGAGGTCCCGGAGGAAATGAAGCCGCGAAAAATCGCCATCGAGACCGCTTCAAGTGTTGAGCCGTCGGCTTCTCCCGCGCAGATCGAAGCGCAGAAGGCGGCTTAAGCAGAACCCCTCAAGGAGGGCGTCGCGGTGGCGGCGCCCGTCAACATCGCGGGTTGGGAAGGAGAGCGTAATGAAACCCGATATGTTCAAAGAGCCTGTTTCTATTCTTGTCGGCCTCGGCTTTCCGGCGGAGGTTCGCAGCGCGATGGATGCCTACAGGCATCTCGTCGAGTGGCCGGAGGCGTTCAGAGATAACGCACACTCCGTTGCGCTTAAGGCCTGCGGAGCTGCGCTGCGCGGTGAAATCGAAGCGGAGACCGCTCGAGGCCTGTTTACCGCCTTTGCTGAAAGGCACGATCTGCTGGCGCCGGAAACCAACGTCCTCGTTGCGTCTCGCCTGCGCCGGGACAGGGATCCGCACATACGCTGAGGTAAATCGATGATGGACAAGATGTTGGAACTGGCTGCCAGCAATGCCATGGCGATCGGGCCAACAGTTCTAGCACCCCAAGGGTTGCTGTTTCGACGGCCAATCGATGTGGTAAGGGCGCCAGCACTTTCTGTCGACGATAAGCGAACGATCCTCGCGGCATGGGCTTCGGACTTTTACGCGATCGATTCGAAACCGTCCCTCCGTCATGTTCCAGGAACACCGGAGCCAGTTTCGATCGATGAGGTTCAGTCTGCCCTCCGAGAACTCGATCGGCGCTACGCCACCTGACAGACGACGCTCTGGGGCCGTCTGTCTCCTCGACTTCCCCAGCCGCTTGATGGCTTGATCAAGCGAGCGCTGTTCGTCGCCGCCATGCTCTCCTCGCGGAGTGCTGCCACGCTTATTGACGCCAGCTCGCGAACGGGCCTTAGGCGCAAAGCTCTACGAGCGGCGGCGATCGCCTCGGTGTCGAGTGCAAAGGACATGGCCCGCGGGAAGCCACGCCGTCTATGACCTCACCGACGAACGGACGGAGGTCCGCCGCTTTCCGGCCAGGATCTCTTACTGCAGACGCTGGACCAGCGCCTCCAGTCCGTCGGAGCCTTTGATCGCCCATTCCAGGACCGCCGTCGGATCGATGCCTTTTCGGCGCATCGCTTCCCCGAATTCGTCGACGTCCACCCGGTTCAGCTGGGCGATATGTGCTGCATTGCCCACCGTCACCTTGGTACCCAGAGCCTGCAGAATGAAGCTTCCGCCGCTGCTGTGATCGAACGCGTCGCGGAGGCCCGCGAGGGAGATGCCCAGCTTCTCGGCCATCCCGAACACCTCGACAATGTTACGCAGGTTCGAGACTGTAAGAGCGTTGTTACAGAGCTTCGCCATTTGGCCTGAACCGGCCGGACCCATCGAGACGATATGAGTGCTATGGCACTCGATAACAGGCCGACTTGCGTCAAGTGCCTCAGCGCGGCCTCCGACAAAGCAGGTTAGCGACCGAGCTTCCGCACCAGGTCGCCCACCACTGACGGGCGCATCAAGAAAGTGCACGCCGAGCTCCTCGGCGATACGTTCAAAGTTCTCGGCTTCAGCGGGGTCGCCGGTTGCATGGTTCACGATGGTCGCCCCTTTGCCCAATGCCTGGAGCAACGAACGGTCAGCTAAGAGGTCATGCAAATCGGTATCGCCACGCAGGCACAGGCACAGCAGGTCAACGTTTGCCGCGAGTTCGACAGGGTCAGCCTCTTTTACGTGCCGGGCGTTGCCAAGAGCATCGAACGAGACTGCACGTCTCGCCCAGACGTGTAACTCGAACCTGTCGGCGATCGCAGCAGCCATCGGCGCACCCTGGTCGCCGAGGCCGATGAAGCCTACGCGAAGGGCGTCACTCATTTCGGCTCTCCCACGATGTGTAATGCCATCTCCCAAAGCCGGTCCGCATTGGCGCTGTCGAGCGCGTAAGGCGCAACACCTTCGAGCGTCCCCTCCGGTCGGCGCGCGATCAGAGGCGCCTCCTGGCAGTTGTCGAAATATCGACCGTTGACGCCCTCGACAAGCGGCGAGGCGGCCAGCAGCACGGATGTCGCGGCGCCTTGCTGGGGGGTCTTGCGAAGGTGCTCGGGCGTCTTGAGGCCGCCGGTGTGTCGCTGGAGGTTTGTCGCGATGGCCCCTGGATTGAGGGCGTTCGAGACGATGCCGTCAGACGCCCAGCGCTCCTTAATGCCAACCGACAGCAGTATGCAGGCAGTCTTCGACTGCGCATAACCCAGAAGCGGGTTGTACTGGGTGAAATGAAAATGGGGATCATCCCAAATGACCGGGCCGAAGAGGCTGCCGGTCGAACTGACGGATACGACGCGTCCCTTGGCGGCCGCAAGCTGGCGACGCAGCCCCAGCGTCAACGCGAAGTGACCGAGGAAGTTCGTGCCGAACTGCAGCTCGCAGCCTTCCGCGGTTCGCTCCAGCTCCGGCACCATCATGATGCCCGCATTGTTGACAAGGGCGTGGATCGGTTTGTCCCAGTCGTCGACGAACGTTCGAACCGACTGTAGGTTCGCGACGTCGAGCGGGCGGACGTCGATCTTCGAGTTACCGGTCTCCGTCCTCAAGCCCTTTGCGACTTCTTCCGCGGCGTCAACGCGCCTCGCTGCAATGGTTACGGAGGCACCCGCAGCAGCGAGGCTCTTTACCGTTTCGATGCCGATACCACTGGCCCCGCCGGTAACAATCATGGTCTTGCCGGACAGGTCGACACCGGCGAGCACCTCCGATGCGGTCGAGGTAAAGCCGAATGGATTTTGCTGGGACATCGTAGTTCCTTTCCTGAGGGGTTGTGTTTGAAGTAGCAGTTCTTCATTGTGCTGATTAGATGGACAACACAGAACGGTATGCTGAGAGAATTCGAACGGTCGGCGCGTTGTCGCCAGCCGAGCTGGCGGCCTTCGCAGCGGTTGCCGAGTACGGCGGATTCCGCGCGGCCGCTCGACGCAGCGGCCTCAGTCCTTCCGCTCTCAGCCACAGTGTCGCGAGCTTGGAGAGCCGCCTCAATGTGCAGCTCTTCCATCGCTCGACCCGCAACGTATCGCTCACCGACGCAGGTAAGCGTTTCTTTGCCAGACTTCGCCCGGCACTTGTTGAGATCGCCGACGCCGCGGACGAACTGGGCGAATTCACTTCCAAGCCCTCCGGAACGTTGCGCATCAACGCCGATGCGACGGCTGCGGAGCAGGTGCTGGCACCGTTGGTGCTCGAATTCATGGCGGCGTTTCCTGACGTGCGCGTCGAAATCGTCAGCGAGCGCCGACTCGTCGACATCGCCGAAAACGGGTTCGATTGCGGCATCCGTTCCAGCGAGATTATCTCGGAGGACATGGTTGCGATTCCGGTCGGGCCGATGCAGCAGCATATCGTCGTCGCCGCACCGTCGTATGTTGCAGGGCGTCCCCCGTTGCGATCGCCGGCCGAGCTGAGGGGCCATCGGTGCATCCAGCTTCGTATGCCGGGAGGCGGCCTGTACCGCTGGGAGTTCGAAAGGCGAGGAGAGGCGCTCGTCGTTGAGACGACTGGCGGCCTCGTGCTCGACAATTCAAGGCTCATTCTGGCGGCGGCAGTCCACGGTTACGGCTTGGCTTACGTGACGAAGTGGATGGCCTCCGCCGCTCTTGAAGCTGGCGCCTTGGTCGAACTGCTAGGAGAATGGACGCCGCCTTATCCAGGCCTGCATCTCTATTACCCGAGACACCGCCATCTCAGTGCCTCCATGCGGGCCTTCGTTTCGTTCCTGCGGGATCGAAACGAACGACGATGACCCGCTTCTTCCCGTTGATCACTCTCGAACGCTGGGTCTCCACCATCGACCGTCCGCCAAGACGAACTCTATCCGAACCCGCCGGGATAGATCGCGCGCATGCCGACGGCTCGGGCGAGCAGGGGGCCCGGCCAGGTGGCTCAGGGTGGGGAGCTGCCGTCATCTGGAAATCTCTGCGAGAAGCGCTTCGATATCATCGACAAGGTCCTGATGATCTTCAAGGCCAACGCTTATGCGCAAGACGAGATCGTCTGCATCCCACCTCCGCACCGTCCGGTGGGCCTTGACGGGCATGGGCGCAACGAGACTGCGTGTTCCGCCCCAAGATGCTCCGCAAATGTCTTGAGCACATTGAGAGCAGGTGAGACTCGAAGCCGTCCGGCGACATCTACCACTTCGTGAGAGAGATCTTCGAGCATCGACGTGAGTCTTCCCGGCATTTGACATACCTGTACAGATAGGCCCCCTGGAGCGTCAACGAGCTGGTGAAAGTGACGGGGTGGAATGCGAGGTTTCTTCTCGCCGACGAGCTTCCTTGAATCCTGCAGCGGAGGGGGCTGCACGCCCGCTCGCCAACTCTGCGCGGCAAGCCTCGCCAAAATCGAAAAGAAAATTCATCGCTCCTGAATGCGCGAGGTCGCGCATCTCGGAGAGTGAGCGATTGGGCGTCAGATAGGTGTCGACAATCCTTTCCATTGCCAGCTCCGCGGCATCTATAACTGTTCGGGACGAGATCAGACGCATCTGAGCGACCAGTGCATAAAGCAGAACGAGATCGGAGACATCGTCCTTCTGATGGCTTAAGGCATCACCATAGAGCCTCGTGGCTTCGGCGATGAAGTCCGAAAACAGCCTCTCGCGCTTGGCGACCTCCGCCTCGCGATGCTTTTCTCTCACCTGTGACCGATGCGTCATCCAGGCGGTGGCGAAAGAGGCCAGACCGCCGATTGCGACCCCGGCAAGGCCCGTCAGGGCAGAGATGTAAGCCTCCATGAGATTTCTCCTATTCGGTCGACCACGGCCAAGGAAGGATGACGAGGCCGCTCTCAAGCAGGTTCGTCGTCAACGCTTCTAGCCCGCTAGCGGAGGCCCTACCCAGACGCCTTCCGGCACAGTGGGAATATTGTTCACGAGCCCTTCGAGCATTCCCTGCAGGACATTCTCGGTCAGCTCCTCCATCTTGTCGCCGGGACCGACGAGGCGATCGACCAGCAGCAGGGTCAGACCGTGCATCTGGGACCAGAATACGAGGATGGCCCCATCGATCGTGCGGGTGGTTGACTCAGTGTCTGCAATCCGGTGCCCGAGAGCGCCGTCGGAGATCGCGCTCACTATAAGAGCTTTCATGGCGTGAGCCGCGGTTCGTTCGATCACCGGACGGCTTTCGTCCTGTCCGCCAAGAAAACCGCCGAACATCAATCTGTAGAGCGCCGGATTGCCGACGCCGCCGCAGACATATGCGCGCGCCATGGCTGCAAGCCTCTGACGAGGACTGTCGAGCTCGCTTGTCGCTTCGGCCATGCGCTTTGCCAGCAGTTCAAACCCAACTGCCGAGACGGCGGCCAGCAATTCGCGCTTGTCGGCGAAGTGCTTGTAGGGGGCGTTGTGACTGACGCCTGCGCGACGAGCGAGCTCCCGAAGCGAAAACTCCGTGCTCTGGGATTCGCTAAGGACGTCCAGTGCGGCCTCGACGATCGCCCTGTGAAGGTCGCCGTGGTGATATGGGCGCTGTTCTTTGGTGGAATTGTCTTTGGCCATATTCCTTCATTTAGGTTTGTAAGTTGCGCCTGTCAACTTTTTTCGTCGACAATGTTGACAATGCCCACCCTTCACCTTAAGTGGTCGCTGTCAACATTGGGCATGCCCTGAAAACTGGAGTTGCCGGACATCCTGGCTCCTCTGGGGGACTCAAACCGTACCGGAGCAAAAATGAAGTCCTTTCGATTGATGGGAATTGGTCTCGCCTGTGCAGTTCTGGCTGCCTGCGACGAGAAAGCCGCGGTGGCCCCGCCGCCGGAGCAGGTCCGCGTCGTTGCGGCGGCGGAGACCCGCTTCCAACCGGGAGCCGAGATTACCGGCGAGGTGAGAGCGCGTGTCCAGACCGAGCTCTCGTTTCGCGTCAGCGGCCGGGTTGTCGAGAGAAAGGTCGACGTCGGGTCACACGTCCACGCTGGCGACGTCCTTGCGCGGCTCAACGACACCGAACAGCAGGCCGACGTCAGCGTCGCCCGCGCCGCGCTGGAGTCGGCGCAGGCGGTGGTTGCGCAGAAAACCCTCGCATTCGACCGGGCAAAGTCGCTCCTGCAATCCCAGGCGGTGCCACGGGCGATCTTCGACGACGCCCAGAAGGAACTGCTGAGCTCCCAGGCTTCCCTCGAGGCGGCCGAGGCCGCGCTTGCGACCGCCGAGGACGCTCTGTCCTACACCGAGTTGAGGGCCGCCGCGGACGGCATCGTCACCGCGCGCGGGATCGAGACAGGGCAGGTGGTGTCACCGGCGCAGTCCGCCTTCACGCTCGCCCATGACGGTCCGCGGGATGCGGTGTTCGACGTCTTCGAGGCGTTCTTCCTCGACGGCCGACCGCTGAATGACGTCGAGGTCGCACCAGTCTCCGATCCCGCGCACGACGTGCACGCCGGCATACGCGAGGTCTCTCCCGTGATCGACGGGAAGGGTGGCACGATCCGGATCAAGGTCGGCCTTCAGGAAGCGGCGCGATGGCCGCTCGGGACGCCGGTCGTGGGCAAGCTGCAGGCCTCGCCGCGCGACGGAATCATATTGCCCTATACCGCGATCGCCTCCGCGGGAGGCCAACCAGCCGTGTGGCTCGTCAGTCCCCAGCACCACTCGGTTTCGCTCCGCAAGATATCGGTCGGCCGGTACCGCCAGAACGATTTCGTCGTCACCACCGGCGTGGCGCCGCAAGACCTGATCGTCACCGAAGGCGGCAAATTCCTCAAGGAAGGACAGGCAGTCGCCTGGGAAGGGAAGTGAGATGACACTCGTCCGGATATGCAGCTCTCTTTCAATTCTTCTGTCAATTCCCCTGCTCGTGGGCTGCGATCAAAACTCCGCCGCAGAAGAGCAGGCGCGACCTCGTCCCGTCAAAATCGTCGTGGCTTCGGCCGAACGGAACCAGGCACCAAGCGTGCCGGGGATCGTCCGCGCTCGCATCGAAACCGATCTGGCGTTCCGGACCCTGGGGCGGATGGTGTCTCGCAAGGTCGAGGTTGGCGACCTCGTGCACAAGGGCGACGTCCTTGGTGAGATCGATCCTCTCAGCCTCCAGCTAGCGGTCAAGAGCGCGGGGGCCGATCTTCGCAACGCGCAGGCGCAGTTGGAGAACGCCGTTACGACGGAAACGCGCAAGCGAAAGCTAATGCAAAGCAACGCGGCAAGCATTGCCGATCACGATCTTGCCGAACAGCAACTGAAGTCGGCCGCCGCCAATGCTGTGAAAGCAAAGGCCAGCCTTGACAAGGCGAATGAGCAGCTTGGCTACGCCGCGCTGAGAGCAGAGTTCGATGGCGTCGTCACCGCCACGTTCGTAGAAATGGGCCAGACCGTGTCGGCGGGCCAACCGGTCCTGAAGCTGGCACGGCTCGAGCAACGCGATGTGGTCGTCGACGTTCCGGAGGCGCAGTTCAGCGACGTACGCCGGGACGACCGGTTCAACGTGGCCCTCCAGCTCGACAGCAGGATTCGGGCCACTGGCGTTGTCCGCGAGATCGCGCCCCAAGCCGATCCGAACACCCGCACCTATCGGCTGAAGATCGCCATCGATCAGGCGCCCGACATCTTCCGCCTCGGCGCCGTGGTGACCACGACGCCGCTTGCCGATGAAAGCGCCAATGCCATCGCGCTACCCGTGTCCGCCATCCACTCCGAGGACGGGGGCGACCAAGTCTGGGTGGTCGATCGCTCGACGGCTACGGTCGCCGCGAGAGCGGTTGAACTGGATGGCCCGGCACCGGAGGCCCGTTCCGTCAGGATTCTATCGGGCCTGCGGGAAGGGGAAGAGATCGTCGTCGCCGGGATCGATGAACTTGTCGACGGACAGAAAGTGAAACTCGCACAGGAGCCACGCCCGTGAAAAAATTCAACCTTTCGGACTGGGCGCTCGAGCATCGCTCTCTCGTCTGGTACTTTATGATCATGTTCGCGGTGGCGGGCGCCTTTGCCTATCTCGCCCTCGGTCGCGAGGAGGATCCATCGTTCACCATCAAGACGATGGTGATCCAGGCACAGTGGCCCGGTGCTTCGGCCACTGAGGTGACGCAGCAGGTCACAGACCGCATCGAAAAGAAGCTGCAGGAACTCGACAATCTCGAACACACGCGCAGCATCACGACGGCTGGTCAGACGACCGTCTTCGTCGACCTGCTGCCGGAAACGAACGCGCGGGACGTGAAACCCACCTGGTCGCGGGTCCGCAACCTGATCGACGACATCAGGCACGAGTTCCCTCAGGGCGTTGTCGGACCCTTCTTCGACGACCAGTTCGGCGACGTCTACGGCAACATCTTTGCCTTCACGGGCGACAGCGGACTCAGCCAGAGGGAACTGCGCGACTACGCCGAGAACGCCCGGACGCAGATTCTCAAGATCCCCGACGTCGGCAAGGTCGACATCGTCGGGGCTCAGGACGAGGTGATCTATCTGGAATTCTCCACCCGCAAGATCGCCGCGCTCGGCATCGACCGCGCCGCGATCATCGCCACACTGCAGGCGCAGAACGCCGTCACCCAGTCCGGCTTCGTCGAAACCGGGCCGGAGCGCGTCGCCTTGCGGGTCGGCGGACGGTTCATCTCCGAGGAGACGCTGCGCGGGATCAATCTCCGGGTAAACGACCGCTTCTTCCCGCTAACGGACGTCGCCACGATCACCCGCGGCTACGTCGATCCGCCGACATCGCTCTTTCGCTTCAACGGAAAGCCAGCCATCGGCTTGGCGATCGGCATGAAGACCGGCGGTAACCTGCTCGCCTTCGGGGAATCCCTCGAAAAGACGATGGGCAACATCATCCAGGAGCTTCCGATCGGCGTCTCCGTGGAAAAGGTCTCCGATCAGCCGAAGGTGGTTGAGGGGGCCGTCGGCGGCTTCACCAAGGCCCTGTTCGAAGCCGTGGCGATCGTGCTCGCCATCAGCTTCATCAGCCTCGGGATGAGAGCGGGGATGGTGGTGGCGGTCGCAATCCCGCTGGTGCTCGCCATCACCTTCCTGGTGATGCTCTACACCGGCATCTCGCTGCAACGCATCTCGCTCGGAGCGCTGATCATTGCTCTGGGTCTTCTCGTCGACGACGCCATGATCGCCGTCGAGATGATGGTCGCGCGGCTGGAAGCGGGCGACAGCCTCAGGAGCGCTGCGACCTACGTCTATAGCTCGACGGCGTTCCCCATGCTGACCGGCACGCTGGTCACCGTGGCGGGCTTCATTCCCGTCGCCTTCAACAAGAGCAGCGCGGGCGAGTTCACCTTCACGCTTTTCGTCGTCATCGCGGTTTCGTTGGTCGTTTCATGGGTGGTCGCGGTGTTGTTCACGCCCCTGATCGGCGTGACCATCCTGCCGAAGACCATGAAGAAGCATGCCGAGCATAAGGGCCGCTTTGCGAAGGCGTTCTCGACCTTGCTGCAGTTCTGCCTGCGCTGGCGCTGGATCACCATCGTCGCGACAGTCTTGGTCTTTGCTGGTTCGGTCGTCGGTCTGTCGATGGTGCAGCAGCAGTTCTTCCCAAGTTCCGACCGCCCGGAACTGATCGTCGACTGGAGCCTGCCGCAGAACAGTTCGATCGCCGAGACGAGCCGCCAGATGGCCGAGTTCGAACATAAGATGCTGGCCGGCAACCCTGACGTCGAACATTGGTCGACATACGTCGGGAGGGGTGCGCCGCGTTTCCTTCTTTCCTTCGACGTGCAGCCGGCAGACGTGTCCATCGGCCAGACGGTCATCGTCACCAAGGATCTCGACGTTCGCGACAAGCTGAAGCGGGAGATGGAAACTTATCTTCAGAAGACCTTTCCGGGAACGGACGCCTACGTGAAGCTTCTCGACATCGGACCTCCGGTCGGCAAGCCGATCCAGTATCGCGTGTCCGGCGAGAACCTGCAGACGGTGCGCGACCTGGCACAGAAGCTCGGCACGATCGTCGGCACCCATCCCTCGCTTAGAAACCTCGCCTTCAACTGGAACGAGCCGGCGCGCGTCGTGAAGATCGACGTGCTGCAGGACAAGGCCCGACAGCTTGGCGTCTCCTCCCAGGATATCGCGACGGCCCTCAACACCGTCGTCCAGGGAAGCGCGCTCACGCAGGTCCGCGACGACATCTACCTGGTCGACGTCATCGGCCGTGCCGCGGAAAAGGAGAGGGGCTCGATCGATACCCTGCTTGACCTGCAACTGCAGAGCAGCAGTGGCCAGGCCGTGCCGCTGTCCTCGGTGGCGACCTTCCACTACGAACTCGAGCAGCCGACGATCTGGCGGCGCGACAGAGTTCCGACCATCACGATCAAGGCCGGCATCGGCGACGCGACGCAGCCGGCGACGGTCGTGAAGGCGCTCTCCGATAAGGTCGCGGCCTTCGAAAAGATGCTACCGGCCGGGTATTCTGTCCAAGTCGGCGGCGCGGTCGAGGAAAGCGCCAAGTCGCAGGGCCCGATCGCCAAGGTGGCACCTGCCATGTTCGTCATCATGGCGACGCTGCTGATGATCCAACTCCAGAGCTTCCACAGGCTGTTGCTGGTCTTCTCGGTGGCGCCGCTGGCCCTCATCGGCGTCGTCGTGGCGCTGCTCGCCAGCAACTCGCCTTTAGGATTCGTCGCACTGCTGGGCGTCCTGGCGCTCGTCGGAATCCTCATCCGCAACTCCGTCATCCTGATCGTGCAGATCGAGACGTTGCGAGCGGAGGGAATGTCGCCATGGAAGGCGGTGGTGGAGGCGACCGAGCATCGCATGCGACCGATCATGCTCACTGCCGCGGCCGCGACGCTCGCCCTGATTCCGATCTCGCACGAGATATTCTGGGGACCGATGGCTTACGCGATGATGGGCGGGATCGTCGTCGGCACGGCGCTGACGCTTCTCTTCCTGCCGGCGCTCTACGTCGCCTGGTTCCGTATCCCCCACGAAGTGGAGCAGAACTGAATGACAGGATCGCCCTCGCACCCTGGACGCGTTGCCCAGGGATACCGCCGCACTACGACGATCGCGACCGTTCGGTACGCATGTAAAGCCGTCCCAGTGCTTGTTGCCCTGTCGCTTGCCGCATCGGGTTGCGCCAGCCGGGCGCAAGAGGTCCTGCGGCCACTCGCCGTCGCCCCGATCGGCACCACTCGAGTCACCATGCTTGTCGCCACGACGCGCAAGCCTTCGGAGGATCCCGGCAAGCTCTTTTCCGGCGACCGCGGGACGGCGATCTCGCTTAACAGCGTCGACGTCTCCATTCCCCCCGACCGGAACCGCAAGATTGGCGAGGTGCAGTGGCCGTCGCGCATGCCGCCCAACCCGCAAAAGGAGTTCGCGGTCACGCAGGTCGCCAGGGTCCAGTCCGAAGGGCAGGCCCTCCACTGGTACCGGGCAAATCGAAACAAGAAGCACCAGGTCATCATCTTCGTTCATGGATTCAACAACACCTATGCCGATGCGGTCTTCCGCTTCGCGCAGATCGTCCATGACTCGGGAACCGACGCCGCGGCGATCCTCTTCACCTGGCCGTCCAGAGGGCGCATCTTCGACTACCTCTACGACAAGGAGAGCGCCAACTACTCCCGCCGCGCCCTCGAGGATCTGATCCTCCAGGCGGTGAGGAGCCCCGACGTCTCGGATGTGACGATCCTCGCTCACTCGATGGGCGGCTGGTTGGCGGCGGAGGCACTCCGCGGCGTGGCTATGCGCGAGAAATCGATCCCGGCGAAGGTGAAGAACGTTGTGCTCGCATCGCCGGACATCGATATCGACGTCTTCCGCCGCCAGTTCACCGAGATGGGACCGAAGCGGCCGCACTTTGCTATCCTGACATCGAAAAACGACAAGGCGCTGGAAGTCTCGGGCTGGCTTTCGGGCGGGGTCAAACGTCTCGGCGGCTCCGATCTCAGACCCTACGCACCTCTTTTCAATGAACTCGGCGTTTCCGTCATCGACACGAGCGCGATCGCGACGAACGACCCACTCGGCCATAACGCTTTTGCCGACAGCCCGGAGATTGTGCGCCTGCTCGGACGGCGGCTGGCTGGGCAGAGCCTGGATGGCGGACAGGCAAGCGCGGCAGACCAAATCGGCGTGAGCGCCGCAAACTTTGCAGGCTCGGCCGCGCGTCTTGCCGTCGCGGCACCAGTCGCTGTCATCAGCCCCGAGGCGCGGGAGATTCTGAAGGAGGAGCTCTCCTCCGACGGCGCGCCAATCAAGGATGGCCAGATTGCGTACTGAGGTTTAGCCGCCAACGGCAAGGATTTATTAGGATCGGAAGATGGAAATAGCCAAGCCTGCAAGACACCGGCCGCGCGCCGAACACGTGTCCCGGATCTTAGAAGCCGGCACGGCCCCGTGCCGGCTGTACGGGCTGTCGAAGACAAGCGTCGCTGACATCGCCCGACTCCTTGGGAAGTCCCGGCCAGCGTGTACAGAGTCCTCCCTCCAAGGCTTCGATATGGGACGCCATCGTCGGAGATTTCCCGGAGACCACCCTGCGCGTTCCCCCGTTTGCCATTGACGAACCAGGCGACGCGGCCAGCTGTCTTGAGGAAGCCGCTCTCGGTCACCATCAGTTGATGTCAGAGGCACGCGATAGCGACCCCCAAATGTTTAGCCTCTTGTTCTAGCTTCAGAAGTATTTTGCCGTCGTTCAAGCCGTATCTCAATGGACTCAAGACCGACATCGGGAAGTTGATCCGCGCCGGAGTCACGAGCGGAGAATTCGCACCAAGCAATATCGACGTCGCCGCATCTTGCTTTTGCGCCTCAGTCACCTGTGGGATCCACGTTTGTTGGAGCGCCTTCGAGCGCGCAAGGGATACCAGCCCATGCCTGGTTCGTTTGCGGTGGCAGGACTTCGCAATCATCCCCGGTGTCGCCAGGACCTGGATGAGCACACAAGCATTTTCGCTCGATATATGACGCGCATGGTTCAAAACGCTGCATTGGCGTTCCTATGAGCGCTGATATCAATTCGCCGCTCGCAACGCAGCTTCGGTCCGGACGAACGGGCACCGGTAATAGAACGATGAGGAAGGTCGCAACGGTTTTCACGGACGTTTCGTTGTCCAGCGGCTCGGTCGTCAGCCAACAGTGCCTGCGGTTCAGCCGCGCGACGTCTTCATTTCCCGATCTCCATATTGATACCTTGGATGAAGGCTCGGAACTTCCACTGACCCGAAGCGCATTTGCCCTACCGAAGGAGGCCGTCGCTACCGAACTCGTCCCATCCGCTCAACCCGGTTGCGGCTTCATCGGCTCGTTCGGTTTGTTTGGCTTTTTCGCTTTTCTTCAGCGAACGCGTCAACTTCGCCTGATATGCGGCTCGTTTGCGATTTTCCGCTTTTGCCGCAGCGTCGTCCTCCCGCCATTCGTCCACGGCGCCACGGTCGAGCAGATCCTCGACAACCCGGGGGTCGAACACGTGAAAGGTGATCTTCCTTGCGCGTCCTTGCAGCCTGACTGTTCGTGTTCCAGCGCTGGGCAGACGGCCGTCCTCAAGCCAGCGCTTCCGCTCTGATGCCGTGATCGTCAGGATATCCTCGATCTCGCGGGGAATGATAGGAAGGTCTGCGATGCCGTCCAGCAAGCTGGAAACGGCCGATGCAGTCGCTCTGAATACTGTCTTCGAAGTCTCTGGCATGACGAGGATGAGCCCTGCCGCCTGCATGTCCAGCGACTTCCGGACCGGGGATGGTAGCCGGGAGCGGATTTCCTGCAGGATTCCCTTCACCCTGACACCAGAACCGAGGGTCGCCACCACGGGAAGCGGCCACTCCCTGATCAGCTCGGGATCGTCGCTTTCCTTGCTTTTCGTCTTCGTCTTGGACATGTCGCAGCAGATGGTGTCGAAGGGGCCGAGCGTCAACGGAACACCCGGTGATTTCCCACGTTTTCGCAGTGTGGAGGATCCCCATGTCCGTGCCGAACGAGGCATCGTGCCGCTGCCATCGCCGCCGCCCGTTGACACGCCACCGCGCGATCCGACGGGATACCCCGCAAGGAAGCGCTTCCAGATCCCGAACCCGACGAGGGCGCTACTCCAAGCATACGTGCTTCCGTACATTGCCCGACGTGGGGCCTTCGCTTCAGGGGTATTGTTATTCATCCGGAGGAGCGGCAATGACAAAGGACTGGCGGGACGACTTGAGCATGAAGCTCGAAGAATTCATCGACACGTTCGTCGTGAAAGGCGCAAAGGCGACGGATGTCTACGATGCCATCCAGAATGAACTCGGCCGCCTGAGGGTGGCGTACGACCACGACCCGGATCCCGCAGAAGACCAATCGGACGACGTTATTGAGGAACCGTCAAACGACTGGCCCGCTTCCCAGGCCTGACCCACGTCCTGACATCAGGTGGCTCATTCTTCGGCTAGTTTTCTGGTCAGACTTGTTGCGGACACATTGCACAGCTAGAACTCTCTCACAGGCATTGCTGATGAGCGCTGAAATTCGCGGCTCGCAACGCCGCATCGCCGAAATGCTTTTGACCACGGATGTACTGGCACTGGTAAGAGGCGATGATGAGGAAGGTCGGTGCGGTTTCGCCCCGGCCTTTTTTATTGACCGAAGGCCCGCGTCGTCTCCAACACTGGGTCAGTGTCGTGCATCGAGCGGCAGCTCGCCGTCGTCGAAGTTGCCGTTGCTGGCGGCATCGTACGGATTGATGCTCCGTCCGCCTCCGCGCGTGCCATATGCCGTTAACTGGACCATGACCTCCTTTGCACGCTGAATTGCCTCATCCTCGCTTGAAGCGTGACCGTCAGCGACCTTGATCGACACTGCTTCACCATCGTCGCCGACAAAGTCTACCCGCCATCCGGTTGTCTCGTGTACAATCTTCGTTTCCAGCAAGTGCATGTGACTACCCCGCCTTCCTACCTTTGAGATCTGCTTCCAACGACTTGCGCAAGGCATCCATGATGTTCACGACGTTGGAAGCGGCAGCGGCCTCTCCGGCGTTGCCCTTGGCAGCCTTCTTCCTCGGCTTCAGCAGCTTCTTCTTTTCTTCGATGAGCTTGAGCAGGCTCTCCTGGACTGGATCGCTCGCCATGTCCGACGACCATCGGGCGGTCTTCTGCTTGATAAGCTGCTGGACGAGCGGAATGAGATCCGGATCTGCCTTTTCGTGGATGTCCTCGAAATAGTTCTCCTCGGGCCGAACCTCGTCGCCGAAACGCAAAGTCCACAGCACGATGCCTTCACCGCGCGGCTCAAGGACAACGGCACGCTCTCGGCGGCCCATGACCAGCTTCGAGACTCCGAAAACCTTGTCGGCTTTCATTGCGTCGCGGATGACGGCGAACGCCTCGTTGCCGACCGCGTCGTCCGGCATCAGGTAGTGCGGCTTCTCAAGGTAGATCCATTCGATGCTATCGGCCGGGACGAACTTGTCGATGTCGATCGTCTTCACCGTGTCGAGCGCGACGACATCCAGTTCCTCGTCGGTCAGGATCACGTAGTCGTTCTCACCGCGGGCATAACCCTTGGCTTCGTTCGCGTCCTTGACGGGCTTGCCAGTGACGGAGTCGATATACTGGGAGACGACGCGGTTGCCCGTCTCCTTGTTGAGCGTATGAAAGCGCACCTTCTCGCTTTCGGATGTCGCGGGGGTCATCGCCACGGGGCAGGTGACAAGAGAGAGCTTCAGGTAGCCCTTCCAATAATATTTCGGAGCCATCGCCTATCTCCTAGCTTGCCTTGCGCTGCGGTGCAGCCTTTGACGCAGCGGGCTTCGTTGTTGCCCCGCGCGCGGACCGCTCCCGTCCGGTACCAGTGTTGGCGTTGGCCGCAGTGCGTTTCGGTTTTTCCGCTGCGGCCTTCATGATGCCAGCACTCTCGCGCAGCGCTGCCAGCAGATCGTTGGGCTTCGAAACCTCCACCTTCTTCGGCTTTGGAAGCGACTTGCCTTCCAGCTTGGCCTTTACCAAATCGGCAAGGGCGGCTTCGTAGCGGTCGTCGAATGTTGCCGGATCGAACTCACCCTTCTTGGTGCTGATGATGTGCTTGGCGAGATCAAGCATCTCTCCCTGGATCTTGATCTTGGGCATCGCCTCGAACGCCTTGGCGCTCGACCTGACCTCGTAGTCGTAGTTCAGGGTGGTTGCGATCAGACCCTTGCCGTGGGGACGTATCAGCACAGTGCGCATTCTGCGGAAGAGGACCGTGCGGGCGATGGCCGCGACGTTCGAATTCTTCATGCCGTCGCGCAGCGCCGCGAAAGCGTCTCCACCCATCTTGTCCGGTGTCAGATAATAGGGCTTGTCGAAATAGACATCATCGACGTCGGAGCAGGGTATGAACGCCTCGATCTCGAGGGTCTTGTTGCTCTCAGGGATGGCGGCGGCGACCTCCTCGGGATCGACGATGATGTATTGACCGTTGTCGATCTCGAAGCCCTTGGTCTGAGCCTCTTTTTCCACCCGCTCTTGGGTCTCGCTGTCAATTAAGACCCGGTTGACGCGGTTGCCCGTGGCTTTGTTGATGGTGTTGAAAGTGATCCGGTCGGCGGTGGATGCAGCGGTATAGAGCGCCACCCCGCACGTGACTTCGCCGAACTTTATAAAGCCCTTCCACTGCGCACGCTGTCCTGAGGCCATCACACATACTCCGAATCACTAATACGCGACTCAAAGACGTGCCAGGGTGATTCGTTCCGACACGAAACGAATCATTTTTCAATAACTTGCTGAATCACGTTCAGAGATTGATTTCCGGCGGAAACGCTGGGCCTTGATGGTTGAAACGGTCGCATCGGGCGTTGGACTGCGTTCGACACAGAGCGGCGGGGACAATTTCTGTCCGCCGCCGCGCCCTTCGAGGTCCGCCGCCTGCGCTCAAGAAGGGTGTTGGCGAGGATACGCGGCTGGGAATTCGCGGCAACAAAAACAGGCCGGGTTGTCGCTTGGCGCGACTGGAATGTGATCCACAGATAGACCGCATGGACAAAATCCTATGTAACGGCCACAGGTTACGCTGTGGGTAACGTGTGGACACACCGTGGATGACTTGTGGGAACATGAGCCAGCACGAGCGATTGGCCGCAGGAGGTGTCTTGCGGCGCGGATACGATCTGCTGAGGTGTCGCGTCGCCGTCTCCGACCCAAGGGCGCTCCGACATGCGAGCGACCGTCGCGAAAACCGAGGGCAGGGCCGATTTCAATGCCGCCGAGATCGATGAGGCCATAGCTGATGCTGTCGTCGGGAGCACTGTTTTCGTCCGGCTCGTCGAACCGCCTTATGTCGAAGGAAGGAAGGGCGCTGAAGGCGTTGTGACCAGAACCCGGGTATTTGGGGCCATACTCGACGGCGCCACCAAGCGTGATGACAAAAGTCGATGGAGACGAGGCGATTGGTGCTGAAGTATCGGCGGCAAAGGCATTTTGCGAGACGACGGCCCAAAAGGCCGTTGCACCCGTGAATAAGCCGGTGGCTGTCCTACGCAAAACTGTGACCCGCTTTATCGTTTAGTTTCAGCATATTACCGCAAGGGTGCTTTTCACAAGCGCAATCATAAGCCGCGCCCACGGCCTGCGTTTGCGCATTGGTTGCCTGTGGCTCTCTATCGGCGGATTATTCGTCGCGGAGCTTGTTGATATCGGTGGCGAAGAGGCTCGCCGCGAAGCTTGCGCGGTGCTCTCAATGCCCTCAAGCTTACAACTTTGTAAACTCAGTGTAAGGCGGCAGTAAGCTTCCATAGCAGCTCCGAGTTATCATGGTTTCGTGATATTGGATCCCAGACCTTTCGATAAGCTGTCGGCAACTATACGGATTCGTAAATTTTGACCGGCATCACCGACCGTGCGACATCGTGAAGCGAACATGACCTTGCTGTTCCATTGCTTAGATGAATTGCGTAACGACAGGGCCGGAGGAAAGCAGAGCTGGTTTGCGGTCGTAACAATTTCCCGGCGCAGCGAAGGCAGGCGGCGTATCGAGCCGCGGGGCGTTATCACGAGAGCTTACAGATTCGTATAAATACAGCGAAGCGTCCGTAAACTAGCGATCCTAAAATGGGGCGTCCCTTGATAGGAAAGATCGCACCCATGAACAACATCGCTACCAATAGGGGCCGGACGATCCTTGCGGCCGTGCTTTTCTCGGCTGCTTGCCTTGGCTTTGTTCTACCCTTTGCCACCGGTTCGCAAGCCTTGTCCGCCGAAAAGGCCGTTCAGGCGGAAAAGAACCCCCCGGGTGACATTACCGATACGCAGGTCTTCATCGACTACGCGTCGTCCCAAGGCTTTGCCATGAAAGTCCCTGAAGGTTGGGCGCGTTCCGATCGCGCCGACGGCGCGAGTTTCGTCGATAAGCTGGATGGTGTGATCGTCAAGATTTCGAAGGCCGCCGTCGCGCCGACCGTCGAGAACGTCAAGGTAAATGAAGTGCCCAATCTCAAGACCACCGAGCGAGCTGTGACGGTAGCATCGGTCAATGCCGTGAAGCTGCCGGCGGGCTCAGCGATCCGCATCGTCTATACGTCGAACTCGGAACCCAACGCCGTGACCAACAAGCAGATTCGGCTGGAGAACGAGCGCTATCTCTACTTCAAGGACGGAAAGCTGGTCACACTCGAACTCTACGCACCGAAGGGCGCGGACAATGTCGATCAGTGGCAATTGATGTCCCGGTCGTTCCAGTGGAAGTAGGGAGCCTGGATGTCCTTGTTGGTTGCGCATGAACTTTACCGCTTCTTCCACACAGGCGAGGACGAGACGTTCGCGCTTCGCGGCGTTTCCCTATGCCTGTCACCGGGCGAGTTTGTAGCCTTGATGGGGCCCTCCGGCAGCGGCAAGTCCACGCTACTGTCATGTCTGACGGGATTGGACGAGCCCGATGGAGGGCATGTTGAGGTGTGTGCCATGCGCCTGACCCGACAATCCGAGGCCGCACGGGCGCGCATCCGCGCCACGAGTTTCGGAATCTTGCTTCAGTCGGGCAATCTGTTCGCGCACCTCAACGTGTCGCAAAACATTCACCTACAGATGCAACTGGCCGATAAGGCCGATCGTGCGCGCGTTGGTCAGTTGGTCGAGATGGTAGGGCTGCAGCATCGTGCGCATTCCTACGTCCCGCAGCTTTCCGGTGGTGAAACGGCGCGGGCCGGTCTTGCCGTTGCGCTAGCCGCCGATCCGCCGATCCTTGTCGCCGACGAGCCCACGGCCGAAGTGGACGCCGACACGGAATCGCGACTGATCGAACATTTCGAAACCAGACGCCGCAACGGCCTCACTACCTTGCTTGCGACCCATAGCGGCGCATTGGCACGAAAGGCTGACAGGATCATCCGGTTGCACGATGGGAGGGTGGAGGGTGACTGAGATCCTGACGATCTGCCGGAAAATCTGCCGGACCTTTTCAAGCGGCGACGAGCGCCTGTCCGTGTTGCGCGATGTGGACTGCGAGATCCGGGAAGGTGATCGTATCGTTCTGGCGGGCCCTTCCGGTTCCGGCAAGACCACCTTGCTGCATATTCTTGGCGGACTGGACCACCCGACGAGTGGCGAGATTGAATGGCCGGCTTTAGGCACTATCGAACAGCTTCGTCCACGCCGGATTGGCGTCGTGTTCCAGTCGCCCAGCCTTTTTCCGGCCTTGACGGTGGCACAAAATCTCGATCTGCCGGCGATCCTCGCCGGACAGCTTTCCGTATCCGACCGCGGCGAAGCGCTTTTGTCCTCCTTCGGTCTTGGCGGGCTTGCAGACAAGCTGCCGGAGGATCTGTCGGGCGGCCAGGCGCAAAGGGTCGCGATGGTGCGCGCCCTGGCCCTTCGACCGAAACTCGTCCTGGCCGATGAGCCGACCGGACAGTTGGACGGTGTCACGGCGCAGCAATTCATGGACAATGTGCTGGAGTACCTTGAGGCGATCGGGGCAACCCTCGTCGTTGCCACACATGACGAAGCGATTGCGGCGCGGATGCGGTTTCGTTGGACGATACAGCATGGCCGGCTTACCCGCAGCGAAATGAAAGCAGTGGCATGATGTTTGCTCTGTGGATCAGAGGCGTACTCGGCCACAGGCCGACCCGCGTTGTGGGTTCAGCGTTAGGAATTGCGCTGACGGTGGCGCTTCTTGCCGTATTGGCGCTGTTCCTGGTCAGCGCAGGGGCATCCATGACCTCCCGTGCGATATCGACCGTGCCGGTCGACTGGCAGGTCCAAGTTGTGACGGGCGCGAATCCGGACCTGATACGAAAGGCAATGGATCAAGCGACGCCCGCCCGGGCGGCGCACCTGGCTAGCTATGCCGATGTCGCCGGATTCGAAGCCAGCACCGGCGGCACTGTCCAGACGACCGGGCCGGGACAAGTAATCGCCTTCGACGACAACTATCTGCACGATTTCCCGATGGAAATTCGCTTCCTATCCGGCAGTCGCGACGGCGTCCTCGTCGCACAGCAGACCGCAGCAAACCTGCATGTACGGCCTGGTGACAGCGTCGTGATCAAGCGGATAGGACTTCCCCCGCTGACGGTGCAGGTCGCCGGGGTGATCGACCTCCCAGATGCGGATTCGCTGTTCCAGGCCGTGGGGGTGCCGCCGCAGGCGGCTCCGCAGGCGCCTCCGGACAACGTGCTGGTGCTGGCGCGGGTCGAGTGGGAGCAAGCGTTCCATCTCCAGGCGATGGCGCGTCCTGATACCATCCGTCAACAGGTGCATGTGAAGCTTGTTCACGACGGCCTGCCAGCGGATCCCGTGTCGGCTTTCACGTTTGTCACCGGTGCCGCAAGAAACCTGGAAGCAAAAGTTGCGGGGCAGGCGCTCGTCGCAGACAATCTGGGCTCGCGCCTGGGGGCGGTGCGCGAGGATGCGCGCTTCGTTTCCGTGTTGTTTCTGTTTCTTGGCATGCCGGGTATCGCACTGGCTCTTGTTCTGACCTTCGCGATAACGTCATCAGGAGCTGCGCGCCGTCGCGTTGAGCAGGCGCTGTTGCGTGTTCGTGGCGCCGGCTCCCGTACGATCCTCATCTTATCCGCCGCCGAGGCGACGGTCGCCGCAGTCGCGGGCACCGTACTTGGAATTGCCGCAGCTTTATTGTTAGGACCCTTAATGTCTGGGCAGAGTATGGCTCCGGGAGTGAGCGATTCTATCCTGGGTCTTGTAGCCATTGGCGGACTCCTTTCAGGCTTTGGGGCCTATCTCTATCCTGCTTGGCGCGATATGCGCATGAGTACCGTCAGCGCGGCTCGACGCGTCGTGGACAAAGCCGGAGAGCCACTTTGGAAACTGCTTTGGTTGGACGCGGTGCTGCTTGTGGCCGCAGGTCTTTTCTTCTGGCAAGCGGAAAGCACCGGATACCAGATCGTGCTCGCGCCAGAGGGCGTCGCGGCAACCGCGGTAGACTACAACGCGTTCGTCTCGCCCGCCTTGTTCTGGCTTGGGCTGGCACTCCTGGCGCTGCGGCTGTCAAACAACGTGATCGCGGGCAACGGTTCGCTTCTTCGAACCCTCATAAGGCCGGTCTGTGGTGCGCTCGCGCCAATCGTAGCCGCCGCATTGTCGAGGCAAGCCCGCCGGCTCACCGGAGGTATCGCGATGACCACGCTGGCAATCTCGTTCGCGGTTTCGACATCGACCTTCAATTTCACTTACAATGCGCAGGCGCGTGTTGATGCAGAGCTCACCAACGGTGCCGATGTCACGGTATTCGGCACGTCAGAAAAGCCTGCCGACACGCATCTGGCCGCGCTCGCGGCCTTGCCGGACACTGCGGCGGCCGAACCGATGCAGCATCGCTTCGCCTATGTCGGCACTGATCTTCAGGATCTCTTTGGTGTAGATCCTCAGCGTGTTGGGCGTGCAACGAGTCTTTCGGACGCCTTTTTCAGCGGTGGCAACGCCGCAACGATACTCGCCAAACTGGCCGCGACACCAGACGGGGTGCTCGTGTCGGAGGAAACGGTTCAGGATTTCCAACTGCAGCAGGGCGACGTGATCAACCTTCGGCTGATGGATGCCCGAGATCGTCAGTATCATCCGGTACCATTCAGGTTCATCGGAGTGGCACGCGAGTTTCCGACCGCGCCGAAAGACTCTTTCCTTGTGGCCAATGCCCGCTACGTTGCGGAAAGCACGGGCTCGAAAGCGTCAGAATATGTATTGATGCGTGCCAAGGGCGACCCGGCAATTCTGGCCTCGCGGGCTTCGTCCCTCCTTGCAAACGATCCGTCCATGAAAATCACCGATATCAGTCAGGCCACGCACCTTATCGGTTCGAGCCTGACGGCTGTCGATCTCGCCGGCTTGACGACGATCGAGCTGGCATTCGCCGTGGTGATGGCCGCCGCGGCTGGCGGTTTGATGTTGGCGCTTGGGCTCTTCGAGCAGCGGAGGAACTTCGCCATTCTGAGCGCCATCGGCGCTACGCGTTCGCAACTGTCGGCTTTTCTGTGGAGCGAAGGGCTCCTCGTTGTGTTGGGGGGGATTACCTTCGGGCTGCTGTCTGGCCTTGCGGCAGCCTTGATGCTGGTGAAACTGCTGACGGGCGTATTTGATCCACCACCCGATGCGCTATCGATACCGTACGGCTATCTGGGGATTGTCCTTTTCCTGGTGGTCGCGGCTGTCGTCGTGGCGGTGATCGCCGCAAGACCGCCACAAGGGCACGACGTAGAGTATCTCAGGGATTTTTGAGCCTTTGGGTGTGTGCCCCAACCCCTTCGTCGCCACACTTACCGATCTGTAAGCTTCCAGAAATGCGCCCGTAAGCAAAGCGGACCAAGCTGTGTCAGTCGTCTCTATACGGGGGTACCTGAAAGGGTGGTGTTGGTGGCCGCCCAGGAAAACCCGGACCCGTCGGGACAAAGATGCTAGAGGACAGGAGTTGAGATATGCAGAAACACATCATCGCCATAGCATTGATTCTGGCGGCGTCGACAATCGCGGGCTTCGCGAAGGAACTGACGGGCACCGTCAAGGCGATCGACAAGAGCCATGACTCGATTACGATGACGGATGGCAAGACCTTCACTTTGCCTGAGGGCATCGAGGCCGAAACGCTTGCTGTTGGGGAAAAGGTCAAGGTCGTCTATTCGGGCAAGGCGGGAAAATTGTTGGTGACAGCTATCCATGCGGTCCCTTAGGCGCGCGTGACCAGCGGAACGCCCCGAAACCGTCGGGGTCGGAACGTGCTTCATGGTTCGATTTCACCGAGAATGATCTATCGCCGGGAGCTGCCCGTGGTGGCAATTAAAAGGCGGTTCTCAATCTGTGTGGCGACGATGGACAGCCGACTGGTGGCCTAGCCGTGGACAGCAATCTTGGCTGGAAAGGCCCGGACAAGTATGTCGCGACGGTCCCTCAGATTTTTGACCTCTGGCAGAACCCTCAGGAACGCTATGACATCTTCATGAATAACTGCATGGAATGCACGTGGACCATGGTAACGATCAGTGATTCCATCGAGCAATTGATGAAAACCTACGTCCAATATCCACTGCGCACGCTTCAAAGTGGGACCTATACGGGACCGCTGGAAGTTTCGAAATACCAGCAGTTCCAGTGGTTGAGAGACGAACTGGGCAAAGAAGGCTTCAAGCTACCCATGCCGACTGGCAATTGAACCAGCAATATTGGGGCGGTGCTGCTTGCGTGGTCTTGGTTCGACCAGCCTGGCGTGTCAAATGCCAGGCTGGTCGCACTCCCCACAAGACCGCGGCGCCATCGCCTTCTTCTGTTTCAGGTAGCTGTCAGTAATCCTCTCCAAAGAGCACGTTTGTGTTGGAGAGGTAAAATTGACGAAAATGCCTGCATATATGAGCTCCTTGCGGCCGAAAATCGGCAGCATCCCGCTCTGCATACTTACAAGCTGCTACATCCTTGTTTTCTGCAACAACACATTCTGGCAAAAGGCGACGGACTATCTCGGGAGCGGCAGCAGTCCGCTTTGGGCGTTGTATCTCGCGATGCTGGCACTGTTTGTGGCCGCAATCACGCCCTTTTCGACCAAGTACCTCATCAAGCCCTTTCTGATATCCCTTGTCCTTGTCGCCGCGGTGGCGTCCCACTTCACCGACACATTCGGGGTGGTCATCGACAGTGACATGATCCGCAACGCGATGGAAACAACTCCTGCGGAAGCGCACCATCTGATTAACTCCGACTTCGTTGTGCATGTAGCGGTTTTCGGCATCGTGCCGTCGCTGCTCATAATCTGGGCAAAGGTCGATCACCGTCCTTTCATGCGAAAGGTCTTCTGGAACCTTGCCGCGATCCTCACCTCTCTCGCCATCTTTGGCATCTGTGGTGTAACCTACTCGCGGGAATACACTGCAGCCGTCAGGGAACGACGGGACATCACGAAGAGCTTCAATCCGGTTACGCCGATTGTGAGCACTGCCCGCTACTTCATGAGTGCGGGAAAAGAGGCATCGCTCGTTGTTGAGACCGTCGGAGCAGATGCCACGGTCAAGCCATCCACGGCACCCATCAACAAGCCGAGGGTTACGATCATCGTGGCGGGGGAGACCGCCCGTGCAGAGAATTTCTCGCTAGGCGGATACCAAAGGGAAACCAATCCGCGGCTGAAGGCCGCAAACGTTATCTACTTCCCTAACACAACAAGCTGCGGCACGGCCACGGCGACGTCAATTCCGTGCATGTTCTCGCGGTTTACCCGATCGGAATTTACTCACTCCAAGGCCATGGCCAACGAGACGCTTGTCGACGTGTTAGCTCACGCTGGCATTGACGTTGCGTGGTTTGACAACAATACCGGGGACAAGGGAGTCGCCAGCCGGATCAAATATGTCGATTTGGCGAGTTCGACGGATCCACGCTTCTGTCAGGACGGCGAGTGCCTGGACGGCATATTCCTGGACAAGCTTGACGACTGGCTGGACCACGTGAAGGGCGATAGCGTTCTGGTACTCCATCAGCTGGGTAGCCACGGTCCCGCATACTATCTTCGGTACCCCGAACACCAGGGCAAGTTCGTTCCCGACTGCCGCACTCCGGAGCTTGGCAAATGCTCGACCGGGGAGATCGTCAACGCCTATGACAACTCGATCCTTTACACCGACTACTTCATTTCGACGGTCATCGATCGTCTCAAGGCTCGTTCGGACAAGATGGCCAGCGGCCTGATCTACATGTCCGACCACGGGGAGTCGCTCGGCGAAAAGGGGCTGTACCTTCATGGAACACCATACATGTTCGCTCCCTCGCAGCAGACGCACGTGCCGTTCCTGACATGGTTTGACAACGACTTCATCAAATCGATGGATCTGGACACCGCGTGCCTCCGAAAGGAGGCAAAGACCGCGACGTCTCACGACAACCTGTTTCACAGCGTGCTCGGCATGATGAATGTTGGAACATCCGTCTACGACAAACGGCTCGACGTGTTCGCGAAGTGCAGGAGTGGCAACTCTTGAACATCGTGACCATGCAACCGCAACAAAAAACATAGGAACGCGATCCGGTGAATGTGCTTGTCGTCGAAGACAACTTCGACATCGGGGACGCGGTATCGGCCCATGTGGTGGCTGATGGCCATCGCGTTGACTGGTGCATGAACCTCAAGGACGCTGCCCGTCGGCTCATATCGAAGAAGTATGACCTAGTGCTTCTCGACCTACGCCTGCCGGACGGCAATGGCCTGTCGCTCCTTCAAGATATCCGACGGGAAGATGACAAGACCCAAATTATCATCATGACGGCGCAGGACCAATACAGCGATCGGCTGGCTGGAATGAAGGGAGGGGCGGACGATTTCCTCGTCAAACCTTTCGACCTTGACGAGCTTTCATCACGTATGAGGCGGGTTAAGCAATGATGCGTGCGAATGAGAATGCGCGTGGACGATTGAGCTCGAAAGCCGCCTATCGGGCGATACCCTTTGCGTTGCTGCTATAGGCCGCCGCGGCTCTCTTCCACTTCTCAGTTGAGGTAGGTGAGGGCGACACGCTGGCTTGGGACCAGGCGTTCCTGCTATCTTTGAGGCACGCGGACGATGTTGCCCTGCCGCTCGGACCCGCCTGGATCACCACGGCGATGGTGAACTTTACGAGCCTCGGTGGCGTGGCCGTTCTTCTGTTCATCACGCTCACCGCCATCGGTCTACTCTTGATTTCGCGCCGACCTGTGGAAGCGCCCTGTTCCTCTGTGTTGCGCTTGCCGGCGGCTGGCTTTCCAGCAACACCCTCAAGTTATGGGCCGCGCGGCCCCGCCCGGACGTAGTCACCCATTTGGTTGCGGTCGGCGACGCGAGTTTTCCAAGCGGCCACGCGATGGTTTCGGCGGCAACCTATCTGGCACTGTCAATTGTCGCGTGCCGGTTTCTGCGTGCGCCGGCTCAAAAGGCATATGTCTTCGTCATTGCCGGCGCCCTGATAGGCACCATAGGCCTCAGCCGAATTTACCTCGGCGTCCACTATCCGACCGACGTCCTCTTCGGATGGTGCGCGGGCTCCCTCTGGACCTTCGGGTCTTGGCTCTTATTCAGGCGATTTCTTCCATCACAAGCGTGACTAGCAACTCCTTTCAGGTAGCCGTCAGGCAACTGTGACCAGTTCGCCGCGCGCCGGGCGTGCTTCGGAAAAGTACGCCCTTTTGACATTGCTATACATTTGGAGCGGACATGACCGATAAGTCTAGCCGTCTTGTGCTGCATACAAACGCGCGTGACGAGGTGTTTGCCGACGAACGCAATGCTGTTGAA
>Ga0102593_1000471_pt1 | contig 73224 bp, 58 predicted proteins | sample AraplaCol_mMS_r2_2_FD_76862 | JGI IMG/M metagenome (GOLD analysis project Ga0102593, IMG submission 76862) | Arabidopsis root microbial communities from North Carolina, USA - plate scrape MF_Col_mMS_r2 (SPADES assembly) (version 2) | ecosystem: Host-associated > Plants > Roots > Endosphere... | reverse complement strand
CCCCCCCCTCCCCACAGATCCAGTCCGTAAAGAAAAGCTTCAAAGCTTAAAAAGGATCCAATCATACCATTTGTGCAGAAGAGGGTCCGACGGTCCAACGGTCCACGCCCGAGACATCTCCAGTCTCCTGGCTCCTGGACTTCTTCTTGGCTTCCCGCTTGCTTGGTCTCGCCTCGCCTCCCCGCAAGATCATAGCGGGCCGGACTGAGATGTCATATTGCGGATGGACTCGATCGCACAGCACTCCATACGGAAACGTGCATTGCATATGCACTCTGCAGGCGACCCGAAGGGAAACACCACTTCGTTAGAGTTCCTTGATGGCCTCCGCTCGATCAAGCAGAGTTGACCAATGAGTCTTTACATCAGAAGTACGAGAAACCAATCCATTGGATCCGTGCCGCTGAGCAATCCCCGTCAGTCAGCGCCGGGATTTGGTGGCTCACGCCCCCTCCTTCTAACACACAGAGTACGCGAGTATTGTACAGTTGGCCCTATCCAAGATGAAATGCTAGGCCTGTATGTACTTTACTTTCGTACTATGTCTCCGTAACTACTCGATCGATACAGTAGTGGTTTCTGTGTAGTCTCTTCCGGTTGAGATGGCTAAAGACGGGCCTACACTTGCTTCAAGGAGTCCTTTCTGGTAGAATTCTAGCCAACACTTGTGTAAGATCCTCGGTGACACATGAATCCAGACATATCCCCGGTTCTATTAGCGCGACTCATCATCACCTTCCTTTCAGCGATAAGGGCCAAACAAGAACACCTCAAAAAGGACACATGAAAAAAAAAGATTTTGTGCTTTTAGCTTGAGCTCGTTCTTGACAAGCTGTGCAGAACGGGTAATCATCGACGGTGGAGATGGACTCATCGAAATGGATCAAAAGTACAGCCTACTTACTCCCTATTGTCCTTCCTATGTCTTCCCGTACGGAAGCACGGAAGTACAATCCTTACTGCTGCTGCCGGGAGCGAATTTTCTCCGCTGGCTCGGGGAGGAAGGGAAAGTGGTGCAAAACTGGCTGGAACAGACATTTCTGTGCTCCGTGCTTTGGTGCATGTCAATTGATGGCGTGTACTTTTGTAATGATGTTCGTGCGTACACGTACAGAGTCTAGGGTAATCGTGTACTCTGTAATTCGTATCTCAGAGTATATTTCGTAAAGGTACACAGTGAAATAATGTATCTGTTCACTACCTATGATAGCCCTAACAGATGTCGAAATAGGTAAAGGTACATCCACAGGTCGGATCTTGCCTCTTTTCGGTACCTTCGATCCCCGTCGAAGGGGGCAGACTAAAAGGAGAGAGAGAGGGGGGCTTCAACCAGCCAAGGACTCCACCTTCTCCATTCTTCTGCTATTCTCTGTTGTTGTCATTCAGGCAAAATTCAACACGGATTTACCTTCATCCCTTTCTCTCTCTTTCTGTCAATCTTCGGGGATATCATTACGGGGTTCATTTCCATCGTAGCGGTGGAGAGATGGCTGTGATTTCCGCCATCGCGTGGAGCCCGAGATTGTTCCCCCTTGACTTTGGGAGGCTGGTAGGGTGGTTGGATCCCCTGTGGTTTTCTTTTCTTTCCCACTCATTTTTGGTCGTTAAGTGGAGTCGGCCCCGGTCTGGGTCAACCGTTAAGCTGTCATGAAGGAACTGACAGTTCCGACTGTAGTGGATCAGCGGGGCCCAACCCATGTGCTCTGATAGTCGAGGTGGTTGATTTGATTGAAGATTGCCGATCCTTCGGCTGTTCTTTTGCCGTCGATCGCACGGATCTAGCTTCAAATTTTTTTTAGCTGTTCACTGGTTTGATCTCCTTCCTGTTGAGGGCGATTTGTACATACATGGCGTTGTCCTGAAGGAGATAGATGGAGAGCTATCAAGTTTCCCCAGGGGGATTCTGTTAATTTTGACGCTTAGACTGAAAGAGGAGGGGTCGACCGATGTCTTTGCCCCCTTGTTTCTGTATGAAGTGCATTTATGTTTAAAAAGATATTTTTCTTCTATCTTTTCTTCTCTTCTGGTTGGCCAACAGGTTAGCTTCTTCCCTCGTGGAGTCAACGCTCCTGCATGGATCCGGATAGAAATTGAGGAGACAACTCCGTTCAGGCACTTCTTGCGGAGTATCGGGGTGGAGAATGGATTCTCTATCCCAAGGGCGTTTGTAATTGTTCACGGCTACCATTTTTAGTCATTCAATCAGGGTATTCGATCCTGCAAAGTGCCTTTGATTGGCTATTACAGATGAATTCTTTGCCCCGCTCTGCCACTATCCCTGTCAATGCCGAGACAGCAACCAGTTGTCATTTGACAAATACTTGCTGATTTGGAATATGCAATTCCGAGGTGCAGGGAACTCAGCTGTCACAATAACTTAATTTGTTTCATAGGGACAAACGTTAGGCATAGAAGCGGTCTCGGCGGGTTGCTAATGCAAAGGTTGATGCACGAGCGGCTGTCACACAAGCAATCCGTGAACTTGCACCTGCAGCTTGCATATAGGCATTCTTAACATCACGGATTTAGACCGGGAGGCCGGATACTTCAAGTTCAACCAGATATATGAGACAAGCGTAAAGGTAAAGTTCTGGATATATCGTTTCGTATCCTTTGACCGGCTACATCCCACAACTCTGGTTCGTCAAAAGGAGACCAGTATTCCTGAGATATATTCCAGATTTGGAATACATCCCGGTCAAGTGGCATATAACAGAAAAAGCAAGAAAAGATGAAGAATGTCTGGGCTGGTCTCTATACGAATTTAGCTCGCATGCTTACTATTAGTACGGAGTATAATGACTGCACGGCAATATCGATGGAGATTACCACTTCAATATTAATCTGCTTTCGACCCACATGCTAATCTGAATCAGAGTTAGAATTACGGAGTACGGATACAATAGCATATTCGTGAAAGAGTCATGCATCAACAACTCTGATGAGAATCCTCAAAGATCTGAATCAGTACTTTGTATTCCTGAAAGTACATACAAGCAACACGTACGCGGTGGGAAGCCACTGCAGTACAGCTGACCTAGAGTGTCGATCACATGGAACACTTCTCCCTCAAATCGAAGTCTCGATGCATGAACACACGCCTAAGGCTATGTGGAATTCCTATCGCGGAATAGGAAAAGAGGACCACCGGAATCCCTTCCGATGCAGGGAATCGAGGCCGAGATGGAACATCTTGCGTCTAGAGATTCAATTCTGCTACTAGTATTCGGTGATGCTTCGGCCGGGAGGATGCAGACGGTAAAAAGCTACACATGACGATCCTTCCCGTCTGTCATATTCGGGGGTTGGCCATTGAGGCTGGCCTACAACTAGCTTTGGGCTAAGGATGGTGTGACAGGTACAGAATACAAGCTCTTTCTTTTGTGAAAGATACCTCGATATATTTTTGGTGCGAATACGGAGTAAAGAGTAGAGAGCTCACTTCATTATGACAATGACATTGTTTGTCTCACCACCTTGGAGGAAATTATTTCCGTCTGATATTTACCCAAAAAGACTCTTAAAAATACTAATAGTACCGGCTCGAGGCTTGTGCATGTAACCACATACGTTCTTTCTTATTTTATTTTAGATAACTTGTTTTCTTTTCTGAATTTCTTTCTAGATTAGTCTTGTTGTGCCTGTGCCTGTATCTGCATCTGTGCTTGTACCTATACCTGTATCTAACTATACTGGTTTCGTATGAAACTAAAGTCTCTCTGCCACAGAAAAACCCATCAATAACATTGTATCTGTTTAAAATTTCAAGACAGATCGAGAATATTGCATTACACATCTCACCCTGGGCACCGAAATCAAGTTTAGCAAAAACTCCGACGCCAAAGAGGACGTGCATGGCGAGGAGGAAGTCATCTTCAATGATTCCTCGCCACCGCTATACCGCATCCACTCTGACTCCATCATGACTTGGCAGTGCAAGTGGCTGGATAGAAGGAGACGGCATGCTAGCGTCAGGATTTGAGCGATTACCGTTGGGACCGGCGAGCCCTTTCATCCACTAGTTGTTCGGCACAGACCAGATGTATACTGCATATATAGGTTTTGTAAAGGTGTAAGGAGTATCGAGACTCCGTATGGAGTACGTAGTATTGTATGAAGTTTCTGTGGATGTTTTGAAGATACAGATGATCGTCTCGGTGTACTCCAGACCGTTGAATGTAAGTAAATTCTCTGGCGAACAACGGCTCAGGGAAAATCTGGAGCAATAGTGTCATCCACCTATCCCCACTGAAGCGGATCTCAATTTGAGATTTCTGCACATCGCGTGGCTTTTGTGAGGAGCCTCTCCTCGGTGACCGGGTATTGTATTTCCGGAGAGGTTGATCGATCTCACAGGTGGATGGTAGATTGGCATAGCAGTGTCGAGCTTGGAGCTGGTAATCTACCTTCTACTATTCTAGTAGTACACTAGTGTAGCTCTTGTAAATTACGACTACGGAGTATACATAGTATGTACTAGTGAGATGGCAAGTTGCATCGGTTTAGTCCATCGACAAAGTGGAACTTGCACGTTGTCATTCTCTAGAACGTCCATCATGTCGATTTTAGTCTGGAATGTATTCAGGGGGCGGCGCGTCGGTGTACGGAGTAGACCCTCGATCTACTACATTAGTTTGTAGCTCATAACGGAGTGATGCATTTCGGGCGCCGGAAACTCGGGCCATGATTGTTCGAGATGGTCTTTAGCTCGTCCCGAGAAGATGGCTTTTTATATTAGTTGGCGGAAGACTTCGGGTCAGTTTTTGATTAACACTTGAACGAAGTGGGAACTTTTGAGAATTCTCCGGTCGGGATTTGCACCGTCAATCATCCACTTCTTCTGAAGTGAAAGTGGGTCGAGCAGACTAGACTGGCATTCGTTGAAATCTAGGGTTTATTACCGGGTTGATTGTTTAGAGAAAGAGAAGAGAGGAATGAAGCATTGAGCCAAGAAATTATTGAGTTGGAGCATGGAGAATGGGGGAATGAAATATGTATGGATGGGGTTACTTGAAAGAAACAAATCGTAATAAAATTATACCAAAAATTATACCAAATAAAAAAAGAGATCCAACGGTCTTAACGCGCCAATCTTGCTAGGATCGCCCTGAAGCCGCGTATCTTCGTGTTGTATCGTGCACTAGTTAACTACTGTAAGGGATTCCATGTCTCCATAGCCCCAACCTCCCGCCATTCTATCCCATCCTCATTTATTGTATTCCGTACTGCAAAAAAAAAAAAATCCTTATTCAGTTATGACCGGGAGACACTAGTCTCTTCATAGAAGGATGCGACGAAAGTCTCGAATATCCTCTTTTTGACCTTCTCCCCGCTGATCGAGTATGGTCTATCTGGTGGGTCTGGGAACGGTCCGGTTTGAATATCGTGGCCCGTTTTCTGTCTATTTATGAATTTATTTTTTTTTCTTTCCTCGACTTTCTATTTGTTGTTATCGTTATTGTTATTGTGTTTATCGATTAATGAGAATTATTCTGCACCATCTACCTGAACCGTGGAGATCCGAATCGTCTCAAATGGCTGTACTACGTACTTTGTTAAGAACCATTCTGTTGGAACAAGTATGGTGCCACACGGGATTCCTCCTGGACAAGCTATACATCCATTGTTTCGGGAATTCTTTTCTGTTAGGACTAAGATGAATGTGAATCTTCCTTCCAGGTGTCTGTGATGTGGTACATGAGCAATAGTCTAGAAGATAGTAGACCCGAGAAACAAAATTTTCAACTTCCCGTGTACACTTGGACTTGAGATTGGAACGTGCAGAAGCTGTCCGTTCAATCACATCTAGCGCGATTGACTCTTTTCGTGTATGTATGTACTAGTGTATTATGGAGTATCATCCTCTTCTCCGTCAAACTTAGTCTAGGGTTATTGGGAGACGGGTCAACGGTGATCTGTACTTTGTACGATCATGTATGATCACTTAAACTTGCCACCTGAAGCCATGACAAGATAACCTGCTTTCTATACAGAGTATGTATTCGACCTATTCTTTCTTTCTGAGATAGTGATGGCGCAAATTCTCTACTTTTCGTTCTTTTTCTATTTTCTTTTTTTACTTTCACTTTCTGGCTAACAGGGCACAGGGCGCAGGGCCCGGTGGACCCAATGGTGTTGGCATCTTCCAATGGCGCACACTCTATTCACGTGAATCTACTAAGTTGCCGGCAATTATATCATATCATGGAGCATCCAGTAATGACTCTACATAGAGCCGAACCGTCAGCAATGGTTCCATCCGTCCGAGCTAGTAAGATGTAAAACGGGTCATTATCCCCTGGTCACGATTGTACCCAGATCTGACACATGGCCGGCCCCGATGAGGAGTTCGGAGTGTGGTCCCTAACCCTGCTGGGCCATCCTATCGAGATGGTCTGCGTTTTAACGTTTCAAAAAGAGATTGCTACATGGGCCGGAAATGCGGTCCATCCCGTTGTACTCTGGTTCGGACATGATTCATGTCCCTCGTCCATTTCTGTAATATTGCAGGTCTCTTTGCCTTGGTTACTCCTCACTGATCCTCGTCTGTAAGCAAGAATGTATACTATGTAGCCATGTAACTGCCACCTGCAAGATTGCATGGTGTGGATTGGTGCGTTCAAGTTCTCATTTTTTTTGATCATACGGGTTCTAGTTCTGTTTCCGTCCGTGTGAGATAAGTTCTAGCAAAGGTGAGCAAATGAATGGGAATTGAGATCAGTATTTGCCTCCATCCCACAATAAGAAATAAAATGATTATACTGTCAGAATTAGAATTATAGTGGACAAATACAAACGTACTTAGCCCAGCTGTCAACATCTTCTTGAGTCTGGAGATCGGACAGTTTACCCCGATTGTCTCCACTTTCGGAGAGTTCCAACAACGCCCCCCTTTTCTTCGCTCAACCGACGCGTTACTATGGAGAGTCCACGAGGTAAAGGTCGAAAATCGGGGCGCGATCTTCGACTAGAGAAGGGAATAAATTAGGAAGTTTGGGACGGAAAGGAAACCAGCCAGAAAAATCAAAAGACCAATTGAATATTTTCCCCATCCTCATCCCTGTCAGTCGTTTTGGTGGCGTTCTCGGTCCGCTCCCAGGACGGAGATTTGTCTGAGTATGGGCGTGAACCGTGCATTGAGTTTTCTTTGTATATGTCCCCCGGTGGCGCCCGTTGCGAATGGTGGAGAATTCATATTGATGCTCTGGCGTTGAGTGCATCAAAGCTCGGCGAAGTAGTGGAATTCCCGGACACTACTGTCCACTACCTACGTGACTAGTGGACTAAGTGGACGGTCAGGGTTAGACGAGAACGAGAAAGAAGGAGAGAGTGTACACCGTAATCTCAATGCCAGTGGTGATGCGCGGCTGAAGCCCACGCGGGCAACTTGGCGGTGCAAGCCTCGCTTCTCTCTTGTCTATTGCGATTGACATGGGCTAGACGGCCCTTTTGGGGAGTGAGCATCTTGAGTTTGGGTACGATTGCCCCTAAGCTTAAGGGTGGAGTATATTCCCAAGGTTCTGATTGTTCAAACGCCTCCTGGATCCATTCCCCTCCTTTTTGAGTTCTGTCATAACAGATCCAAATGCTGGATAGATCATCGCCGCGAGGAGCGTGCAATACATTTTGTCCTGCCCTGGCAGGACGGAATGTGGGATTCAGATTCCACGGAGATCGGCCCCAATGGCGATCGCTGATAAGCATGACACACAAAGAGCGTCGGAATTTTTTTTTGTTGAGGCAATTACTCCGTACATACATAGTACCTCTCGAATTGAAGATATCTTCGGAGTATTTCCGGTTGCATTATCCGTTGGAGGGGGGAGTTTTATGGGGATTGAGAAGTGGTCCTCTTTGGAGTAGAAGAGAAGCGTGGAGTCGATGTGCGCAAAAAGCCGAACGAGATACCTCGAATTGGGATCAGATCTTAGTCTCTTGCCATCTTGAGCATAAGTGCTGTCGGTCACTCTCCATTATGGTTAGGATTATCTGATCGTCCTCTTAGCGATCTGAGGGAGGTCCACCTAACACCCAGGAGGCGAGGCGTGACACGCCTGCTCGCGCCGTTTTGGCCCTGCTTGGTCAGGCTCGAGTCATCAAGTGACGGAGAGGTTTGACACTGGAAGCGGGCCCCAGCCCCAAACGGTCCTAACGGTGCTCTCCATCGCGCACTGTCGATCATTCATCTTCCTGAACAACCCATGGCCTTTTGTTTTTGTTTTGCCCATTCTCTTTCCGGCTCAGTAGAGAAGTCCCGAGGGGGCTGGAGACTGTTCACTAGCTTCGTTCTTCGTACTTTGTAAGCTCTTGTAAATTTCACAGAGATGTGCAATTCCATTACGTCTTCCTCGTCAAGGGGTTCCAGTTTGTCGGGTGTTAGTAAAAGGCTGAAGGATCAGTTGTCTTGGAGGCAGAGCTTCATTTGTGGACCTGGACAAACTCTTCAGTGCCCTACATTATTGGCGCATCGTCAAAGATTTGCCTCGGAATGACGACCAAATTCTCATCTTTCATCTGTAGGTTCGTCCATCATTCTCTGCACTCCTACATAGTAACCCGTATACTCCGTACTTCGTTCCTTTCTTTTCCCTTGCTGCCCTTCCCGTGCCAAGATTAGGGCTCATCGTACATCTTGATCATCCCCATCGACCATTTCCCCAGGCGGGCCATTACTACCTGTTCTGTTTGATCCGCAGCAACTTCCACTCACATGATACGGGACCTTCTTTCATTTTCCCATTCTTTCTTCTTCGATGGTTGGCCCTCATTCTTGCAGCAGTTCCCGCTTCTCGGTGGAGTTTGGATTTCGAGCGGAACCCTCTCCACAGTCGCGCTCGTCGCAGTTTTGCGTCCTGCGAACGCACAGTTGCCAGAACGAGGCAACCGGAGATCTTTTTGGCAGTTCCTCGTTCTGTGAAAGGGCGGCTCTCAATTCTGCTCTTTTCTTTTTCTTTCTGGTTTTTGTTGCTTGCATTAGTATTGGCGTCTCAAGTAAGATTGCCAATGCGTCCAATCGTACCGGTCCTAATCTGATTTCGTACGAAATTCAGCTTCAGCAAGCTGCGACCGGGCTGCCGGTCAATACTTCCGATGGTTTAGATCGCAATCCCAGTACCGGGAGATAGCCGAGTTTGTCTCGTCCATCAATTCCGTGACCCAATGGCCCGATATGATTTTCAGTTGCGGGTTGATGTCTGCTCGTGAGCGGATTCCACTGTCCATCCCACTCTTTGCGCATTCCCATGCATTTTCATCGTGGATAGTACTACGGGCTTTGCTCTCTTCCCCCCTCTACTCCGTAGAAACTCCCCTGTTTGACGAATCGTGCATCAAAGTGGAGAAAGGCGCAGCTGCAAGCGGCAGGTTTTTGGTGCATAGAGTTCGGTCACAGACGAAGTGACCTACCGTGCATACACTAAATCTCAGGAGTGCACGGAGCCCATCGTAGAGTGGCCGAAATCGAGTGACCTGGATGGTGGGCTAGGCTCGCGATGCAGCGACCGGAGTGTAGATCAATGCCTCGCATCGCTAGATCTCGGACCCGTCAACAAGCGCTTTGTCCGAGGGTGATTGTGCATACAGGTTGTGCAACAGGGTGACTTCGATCTGAAGAGAGGGGGGACAAAACCAGAAGAAAGGGAACACAAGCACAGGAGGGGAACCCAGGCCCGATCGAGGGCTGCATCTGCATCACAGCGATGGCCCTGCATTGTCAGGACCAAAATTTTGCCCGGAGAAAAAAAAAAGTTTACATGCCGACCGCATCCTGGCCATCCTGGACTAGGGCGAGTAGTCTCTCAATCATACGGTATGAATGGAAAGACAGCTGAGAGCACGCAGGGTAGTAAAGGCGAAGACCGCCAAGGGCTTGTGCCCTTTAGGGATCCAGATCCAGATCCACGGGGAGGGGATGAGTTTGGAGCGATTCCGAAGATCTTGAGCCGATTACCTTTGGCGCTGTTTCGAGGAGGACGACCGTTGCGCCATGCACGATGGAGTGAAGTCTGTGCGCAGGCAGATGGGGATGAAGGAAATGGGGCGAGGCTGGGTCCCATGTGCTTGGAGGGGAGTATTCAGGTATGTATTGGAGAAATGTGAGATAACATTAGTATTACTAACTAGTGATACTTTGGGGGAAGAATACATGAGAAGAAACAAAAACATGTGAATGGTGGAGGAAGTTGGAGGTTGGCGGAGAGCAGGGCGGAGTTGACAGCCAACGGTTAGGCGGGTCACGTTGAATTGTTAAGATACTAGAATATATACAGTAGTATTGAAGCAGTATTTACTAGTCAATCATACAATTGTTAATATTGGATGTACTCGTGGTATATTGTACAAGATGGAAACAGCTAAGCTTAGGATATGACATCGCCATCGAATTGGCTCGATTCTATCACGATGGCTACGTCATGGGATAGTGGTTCCTGGCAGTGGCCTACACGACACGAAAGTACGAAAAGACTGCAGACTCGACGGGTAACGATCTCACCAATGGACTGGAGACTCAAGTGGTCCGATCTTCGATCCAAGCTTACTGCAGTACCGTTCGGAGATGCTCAAAAGAGGGAAGCATCCCCGACTCTTCTACTACTAGTAGAGCTAGTATGTAGTAGGGATAGTATAGTAACTATAATATAATATAGTATAACTAGTACCATTTGGTGCCGGAATGGCAGTGACATATTATATACAGTACTCCGTGCTGTATATTAAGGGGAACTTTGAACTAGATATAGCACGATAAACGGAGTACATTTTGTTCTAATAGTACCCTACTATTGTTATAGAAGTAGTAATAACTAGTAAGTAGTAGCAGCAGCAGCAGCTGATACTGCGCTTCACTACCTGGTAGGTGGCTAGTACTAGTACTAAAATAATAAGTGTATTACAATATAGTTATAGTGCTGACCTGATAGTACTCAGCAAGAATAGTGACACAGTGCTTATGGTTGACGTGTACCTAGCATGTCTACTATATAATGTGTAGCATTGTACTGCAGTCAAGTCCGATCATCTAGGTACCGATCCAGTTGCGATTTCAAGCTGTGTGACGGGATCTGAGTATTTCTGTATATATCTATATATATATCTATATCTATATCTATATCTTATACCCATAATCATGATCATCATACAATGTGCAAAATAATATACAATATAATATGAAAATAATACTATGTATACAGTATCCACCGGGCAGCAACTAGTGAATCCCAGCGATCCGCAGTTCGCTGGTAATTTGCCTTCAAACGGGTAATTACAATACATAGTCTTACACTTAGTGTGTACGATGTAGTGTAAAATACAACGATCCCTGCTAAATCAAAGTACGATCCATCTCGATCCACCGATGGACTAAATATTATTTTTATTTATTTTAGTTTAGTATTATTCATTTCACCTTTTATCATTTATTTTATTTTATTTCATATTTCTATTTTCTGTATATTTTATTTATTCTGATTATTTGCCAATTTAAGTTCTCCCTCCCCCCCGGTTCATTCAATCTAAGGCCCGAAATGAAGTAGCCTCGATCCCCTTTTGTGTTTCCATCTACCTCATCTCTCACTCTCATCTCATCTTCTCTTCCATCTCTTCTTCTTCTTCTTCTCTCTCTCCCACTGGCTTCATTTCTCCTCCTCCCACCTCGTGCATATTTTATCGACGTGACATTCTCCATTTTCCTCCACGCGCCTTAACCCCCCCTTGCATCCGATCGATCGAATAATACTCATCACTCTACTCTCTACACACACACACACACTCACACACACTACTCTACTCTACACTTTATCTGGGTATATCATTTCTTCAACTCCCATCTTCCACCTCTTTCCCCGGCTTTAATTCGCATCCGCCATTCTCACGCCACCATCAAACTCTTTTTGTTTCCCCAATCGTTAAATAAATCTTGGAGATTCTTTGAGTATCTCCGATTTATCCGCCACTTCTCTCGCCCGGCACGAACTGGTGGAACACCTGTTTTCCCTGGTCGCACGAGTCTCGTCTTTCCCGAGGTTCGACGTTCATCATTCATTCGGCCGGATTCTGGCTTTATTTTATCTTGGTCCCCTTTCGCCCTCAGATCGAGATCCTTTTTTTTTCCCTCCCAAGATCTCTTTCTTTTATTTTGAGGGTCCCATCGTGATCAGATCAACTTTATCTTTTTTTATTTCATCACCATCGGCTTACAAAACATCCACTTCTTCCCCTCCTCCTCCCTTCCACATCTTTTCCCTCTCTTCCTCTCTCCCGTTCTTTCTTATCCACTTTTCCTCTTCCTCCCCTCCTTCATTTCTTCCCCTCCCCCAAAATCCGACGTTCATGAAGTGGACACTTCCTGCGTGACAAATTTCACTTCCGGTTGTTCCCTCAGAACGTGATGGGGTCTTTGGAAGCCGCATCTAGGCACAGGTGGGTTTGCCTTTTACCGCGCGCGCGCGCGTGCGCAACCAACAGCTTTCGGAAGCTCAAAGATTGCTAACTTATCTTTCTTTCTAATGCAAATAGAGACCCTTTGCCCGCCATCGGTTTCTTTGGCAAGGACGGTTCAGGGTATACGCCCAAGCACACCTCATCGCCAACGCCGTTGCTGAGTCCAAACAATATGTACTCCGGACAATCATTACCCTACGGTTATGCGCCACACACGACCAACACCCCTACACAATCAGGCTACGTCTCGCCATCAGAGTCGCGCCGGACCTTGGATGATGAGAAAGACAAAGCGACTCCGCGACAGTCCCTTCCATCGATTCATGAGGCCCTAGGCAATGATCCGACTTCGCTTCCATACCCCGCCCCTACCTCTGCTCCTCAATCACAACCGGGTCACTCCGCTCCTCCATCTCATCTCATCGGGCGCCCTGGCGCAGAAGGTCCAGCGGGACCCCCGAATCCTTTCTCCGCCAATGGACCTCCAGCTGCTTCGTTGATGCGGGAGCCGGGCTACCCTCATCAAAGTCAGCTTCAAACCGAGGCGTCGCGCAATAGCTTGACCTCCATCAACACACAAGAATCACGCAACGCGTCTTTGAATTCACTCAGCACAGGCAAATCCCCGACCCAAAGTGCGAAAACGGCCCTCACTTCGGTCTCGGGATCTCAAAATTCTTCACATTACGACTACAGCGCGCCTCCATCTGCCGGGAGTGTCGCCTCTCCTAATGGCTACAATCATTTCCCGCCAAACTATACCTTTCCTCCCTCACAACCGGCTGGCCCGTCATATCACCAAGCTCCTTACGATAATCGATACATGGCTGCGCCACGCGGGGATGAAGTTAAGGGTGGATTCGTGACTCGTCCCATACCAGGTCAACCTCATAGCGACTCGGTCAAGCGACATCTGGATGTATACGATGTGGAGACGTCACTCAATGAGGTATGAACTCTTCAAATTCCCTATCTTTTGGTTCTTTTCTTTTCTTCTTTTCTTTTCTTTTCTTTTTGTTTTTAAGCCAATAATATTGGGCGCTTTGACCTTTTTTGGTCCCCGAAATTATGGTTCTGCACATGGTTTCTATTTTTCGAGAATCCCGATGAACGGGCCCGCGATCAACGGGTTGGGAGATTGTCAAATGGCGATCTACAACAGAAACGGGCTTGCTTGGGTTGCTTGATGGGGAAAGAAGTGGGCTGACGTTTTCCCTTATTTGAATAGATCGCCGACATGAGCACACGAACATTGGATTTTTCACGGCACTACGCTGCCCGAGCACACCAAACGCAACGGTCTGGGCCGGTCTTGGGGTCCCTCCCCTCGTTGAACGAGGTGGAGGACATGCTCCATATGCAGCGTCGGAACCAAGATGCGTTGATCCGGATACGGACGGCGGTTGTGAACCAGGAACAGGCGTTGGCGGAGCAGATGGCCCAGCGAAAGGCCTACAAACCCGAGGACGAGCACATGGCCCTGTACCAAGAAGACTTTAAGGGTACGGGTGGGTTTGCCGGGGCTGATGCAAAGAAACGACGTGGAGTAAGTTACCTTGAACCGCAATCCCCTTTTTTACCTTTACCTATTCCAGGTTCTCAGGCGGGACTTGATTCTCCCCTAATTACCCATTTATCCCCTGGGACACCGTGGTTGACACGCTGTCGGACCCCCCCCCCACACTCCCCTCATTCCGAGTTGTCAATGGCTAACCAATCCACTTTGTTTCTTTCCACAGAAGGCGGCCCCTCCTGGTCGTTGCCACAGCTGTAACCGAGCCGAAACGCCAGAATGGCGTCGGGGTCCAGATGGTGCCCGAACGCTGTGTAACGCATGTGGTCTGCACTACGCCAAGCTGACTCGCAAGATGGGCGCCAACAAGGCGGCGACCCTGGGTTCGAATCTGAAGCCGAAAAGTGTGCTTGACTCCGCATCCCCTACTAGTCATTGAGCTTCCTTTTTCTTATGTGGCGTTGGAAAAGGGCGGGAAATAGAAATGGAGGGGCAAAATGGAGTTTTTTGTGGGATTGATTGCCGTTGATCCTCTTGATTATTCTCTCTGATTACTATTCTTGTGTCTTTTTGTCTTTTGGGGCTTCTCCAACAGACTTGCCTCACCCATGCTTTTTTCACCCATTCTTGCTTTGTCGCTTTTCTGCTCAGTTTCGGGGATTTGCGAATTATGTCTGCTCTTTTACCCACCTCGGTCTACGCTTACGCCTCTCTTGGATTCTTTGCTATCATTCATGAGCATCTTCACCCACCATCTTGATTTATCTGTCTTGTTTTTGGTCCTTGTTACTGCGTGTGTGGACCTCCCTAATCGGTGCCCTTATATAATACCCTCGCAGCGTTGGGAGCTCGGCTTCAAAGCATAGATTTACCATTCTTTTTTCTATTGTTCTGGCTTTACCTTGGCAAAAACGATCTCGAGGTCTTGTCTTTTCTTATCCCCTGTCTGTTCACCCTTCAAGACTGTTTTCCCCTGCCTTTTCCACTTTTTCATTGGTTTATACCCTGCATCTCTACGCCTGTGATTCCTTTTTCCATCGTCTTACGCGCGTGTCTAAGTATGTTTTCCTATCTGTGATGTGTGTACGATCTTGGTTCTCTAGCATCTCTACGGCCTATATGGATGAAAGTTTGCTCATTCCAGCAGTTTTCTTTATGATTGATTTACACTGGAAGTTTTTTGCGGGTGGCAATTTGAGACTCGATGGCAAATTACCGTGTATCTTTCTCCATTTTTGCAAGAAATAAAAGCAGAATTCGGAAGAAAAATCTGCAAATGACATGATGCCAAGTAGAAACTACGTAGTTCTTTCGATACGAAAGATGTGAAGTCGTCACAGGGCTGGGCTGAGTAATGTGAACCAGAGAGTCTCCCGGCCGATGAAGTTCACGGCCGAAGCCGAAGTTCGTTCCATGGTTGAGGTTTGTTATGATTGTTCTGGTCAGTTCATGAAGAATCGAGTACACGATGATGATTATGATGATGACATGGAGGCAAATAATCAATTAAAAAAATATCAATGTAGTAATGTTTAACGAGTGAGCCATGAAATATACATTATGGTCAATAGTTGGACGTCAAGTAGATGTGATGTAGAGTAGCGCCACAATCGTGGCAAAGTAGACTTCGTAAATCGTGGCGATTTGAGAACATTCCATTATTCTCCATTAATCCATTTCGATTCAAATTGAATCAAATCAGATCATGCAGTAATTGACAAATACAGTATACTAGGACTATAGAATTATTTTGTTCGGCACATTGCGAACCCCCGACAGCCGACAGCCGCCAGGATCGGCCCATCGTGCAGGGTTCTCTTAAAAGGTTATCTCTTTCTGTTTACCCCACGATCAGATCAAATTTTGATGACAGATATTTCCTGATTTAACACGGGTGTACTCCGTACGAAGTACATGGTCATTTGCAACAAAGTTTCAATTCCAAATCAAATACACCTGGAGGCTCCAGCTGAATGAAAAATGTCAGACCGCTTGAATTCCCACGAATCATCGATCCGACTCGATGGGGCGAGTCGCGCGTCTCAAGATTTGTCATGAATAAGCCTCAGCTACGATATACACCGTACTCGATGCATTCGGAGAAGGGGCCGGAGGGTTTATTATACCGATGTCCTGGTACTGTTATGTATGAAGGGGTCTCCGATTGACGATTGACAGGCCTGTTCGTCCGAGGAGTTCGTGGGTCAGGTCTCACTATAATGGAGCTGGTCTTCTTTACGGAGTACATAGATGGAGGGATCGACTGTGATCACCCTGGGCATTACTAGTAATACTGGTATTACTAGTATTTGGTCAGTCTTCACAGAAGCCTGTTTTGGTCTTGGATTTTTCGTGATCGTGTTCAACGATTATGATCGACTACGCTTAGTGTCATGATTTGGAAACATTTACGGAATACAGCTATGGAGTATGAAAGACGGGGTAATCTGACATTGAGCTGAATAGCTGATTGTCCGAGAGGACCCGACAGATTGGATAACCCTGTTGGCTTAAACTTAAGAAAAAAAATTACCTTGGTATAGTTACAAAACTTGAGAGAGATCGGGATTTGGATTGGATGGAAGTGGAAGTGAAGGATTTCCCAACGCTCTGGGCCAAGACAAAAACTAGCAGGGGGTGAAGGATGACAGTTGAGGTATTTGGAATCGTCGTTGAAGATCTCCACTTGAATCGGTCTTCTCATCGATAAACAACCCCGATTGGGTTGTGATCGTGTTCAGTTCAAGTTGACACATGCCTGTGGAGATCATGAATCTGTACAGTACAGGTTTCAGTTTACTTTGTACGAAGTATTTCATTTGTATTTGTAGTACAAGGCAATCTCGAATTCTTCTTTTGGTTCTTTTGCCTAAATAGTAAATGTGAATGAACTACTGTACTATACTAGTATAGTCAATGAAGAATCTCTGGTAGACCCTAAGATATTCTCCACCGCGACTATCTGCTGAACATCCACCAGATGAACCAAACTACTGCACTGCACCTCCCAGTGACATGCATTTCCATGATCTCCGTTGCCATGCCGCTACAGCCGAGCTAATTGTGAAAAAAAAAGAAAAAAAAAGAAAAAAAAAAAGTCGAACCACGTCTACCAGTAGTTGAACGATCCTGCGCCTCTTTCTTTGCCGCTTCTGGGATTCGGTACCGGCCGAGATCGAAGGAAAATGATACGTAGGGGTTTTACCTCTGCCAGCAAAGGATTCGTCGATTGGAAGATGATGATCGTTGAATAGTAGTTCCAATACGATGGTTTTATTGAAATGAAAGAAATGAAAGAACGGCGAACTCCGTTTACTGTATAGTCATAGTCCACTGTATACAAGAGCGAGTGGATAGCCCCACGCAGTGGCAAGGAACTATCTCAACACTTCAAACGATCGGGTGTATTTTCCCAATACATTTTAGTCGTCAGGGGTTAGTGCTTTTCTTTATCGTTTTCGCGTTGATGTTGAACTGCTAGTGAATTTATATCCCCACCTAAGGGTTAGGACATTAGGACCCTCGAGGCATACTCCGTACATAGTACAGCATATCAGTTAGACTGAGAGTATAGAAAGAAGTGGGATTCTGAAACCAAAGAAGAGACAGTTTAGGTAGTACTAACAGTAGTATTTGATAACCACTAGGTACCACTCATTATCAGATTAATATGTGATTCAGAGCTACTGATATCTGTAAGTCTTTTTGTTTAACTACTGAGTACAACTGTAGAAGTTGAATAGGTTTCGTCAGGCCCACCCCTGCAGAATCGATCGGCTCTGGTCTGTGCCGTGCGGCACACAAGCCTCGCGATCGTACCCAATACAAACCCTATCTTAGAAGGGAATAGAACGAGAGGGGTCAATCGGTCTGACGTTCGACCGTGCCAATGTCGGCTTACTGTACGCAGTATACACTTCTGCACTGAGAGTGTTGTCTTCTGCCACTGAGAGGGTGCGTCAGACACGTAGGCTCGATATTGTACATATGTATTACATACTGATTCAATATTCAGCTCTCCTTGCCCCGGGGAATTGGACAAGGCTACACGATAGATCTTGCTGGTATGGGTGGTGATGGTGGCTTAGGACGAGATTGCCCGAAATGTCGGTCTGTCAGTGGCTCCAATTCGTTGACCTCTCTAACACCGGTCTCTAACACGTCCCATTCAAGTCTACTCCGTACTAGTAATTCATTTTCAACCATAACTCTTACTGATACAAAGAACAAAGATTAATAAAATTGCAGGGACTAAACTTCAGCAGATCCATATTTTACCGGGTGCCCGGGCCTCCCGCACCAAACCGTCTTGGGCCCGCGATGGCACCTGGTGGAGTCCGTCTTTTGTTCTGTAATGTTCTTTTCACCTTCGATCCTCCTGGTGTTTCTTTTTTCTTTGCTTTTTCCCTTTCCCTTTTTTTTGCTTTTTTTTTGCTTTTTTTTAATCGCCCCTGTGAGATCAGATCTCGGGATTTGCTGGCCACGATATGGGCCACTACGATATGTATGTCTGAATCAAGCCAATCCAACACCCCAGATCTATGCGAATTGGTAATCAAAATTGGTGTATTAATCTATTTCTTCTTTAACAAACCTAAACGATGTCTTAACTTCAGTACGGAGTACTTGACGGAGATTAGGTAGAAAGTATGGTGGACGGAGTAAGGGGATACCAGTACATGAATACTAGTAACCTCCATACTGTTGAATACTCCGTACTCCATACACAACCCGTGGCTCAACCCAAACCCAACCCGACCTACTGGTTCACTGGTTCAAATTAAATTCTCAAGATTCCAAGCCGATCGTGATCAACAAGTCCGCGGGGCGCACCATCTATGTTATTCTCCTCTTTCCCTGTAAGCTCACTCGTCCATCTATCCGCGATTCACTAGCGGCGGCTGAGGACCATGGGTCGTGCATCCCCAAAGACGGGAATGCAGGATTGAGAATTCAGGATAAAAGTCTATCGGCGACGAGGAGCGGGGCAACGCATCGAGCTACCGACCCCTCGGGTCCGCTATTGATGTGAGAATTTTTGGGTCTGAAATAGGGGAGGTGAATACGCGGTACGCAGTAGGCAGTATGGAGTACGAAGTACATCGTACGTTAATCGGAGATTGATCGTGACGTATACGGACGACTACTAAACTATACGGAGTAAAGTTACCCCAAATTAGTAGGGGTTTTTTTGTTGCCTGACGCTTTGAAGGTATCTTGTAGATCTAGTGGTTGACACTAGGTGGTGTAATGCGGTGTACAGGAGTACAGGAGTTACAGAATACAGTCGACACCATTTGTTTCCTCGCCCTCGCTTACGTACAACGGCAAGTAGATCATAGCAAGTTGAAAGAATCGTCAACACTTCTGAGATGACTGGTCAACTATATCTATCCTCACAGTACTATAATATGCGAGGGTTATAAGATCTAGCGTCTGCATCGACGCCATCTCATCTACTATTCTCGTCTACAACTTAAGATCATCGCTCATCTTTGTGACATGCGTGATGCATATTTACAAGATCGTATCCGACGTACAAACGATCTTTTCCCAACCGTATTGCATGTTGTATTGCAGTAAATCGCGGCTGATTGGCATCGCGACCGGGATCCGATCTTCATCCTGCATGTACGCGGAGCGATCATTGCTTCATTTAGGGTACTCCCTGAACTTACGTGGAATCTTAGATCGGTTGCCCACACGCGAGTCAGCATGTGTCGCCTGGCGATGGGTTTTTTCGTTTTTGCTTGTTTGCCCTTTTTTTTTTCTTTTCTTTTTTTCTCTCACAGAATCTGTGTCTCTTTTTGTCTGCCTGCTTTTGTTGCGGGTAATCTATTGTATGTACTCAACTGGTTTGTTACATCTGATTACATACGATGTATAATGTGGTATTTTGTCACTTTAGCCCCATTCCCCGTGGTATTCGATCGTCTTCTTTGGGCACTAGTAGAATTTCTTTGAACCCATTTATGGATGTGGCTTCGGGCCACTTCACTAGTTTCATTCGATCTGATCAGGAGATCCTATGAGACTTGAAAACACAAGAAGATCTAGCGGGGACCACATCAGATCCCGAATACTCCATAGTTGAATCCTACTGTGGTATGTACATATGCTTCGTGGCGTTGAGAATAAAACTATGTATTGTATGTTAGTTCTCTTATTCGGGAATGCCCCATCGCGTGTCCACTCCCTAAGGATCCACTATGATTTAACATGCTGGAAGTGAGATCCGGCGAACAGGCAACTTGTAGCCACGTCGTTTGGCCCACTCATTTTCTGTATTTGCGGCTCGGAGATGGGTCGGGGAATTTCAATAATTACTGGGACTGTATTTCGCACTCCGCATAGAAAAAAAGACATCTTGATCGACGAATTGGGCATTAAGAATTCCAGAACTGACAAAGGCAAGTCGTGCGCGATCTCCACGCGAGATCTCGATCGGCGCCGAGCCTTCCGATCGGCATTCTCCACGTCCCGAGCCGGCACGGAGGAATACTCTACTTTGCACTATTACAACTAAGTCAAATAGTCTCTAAACAATTTCTACATATAGATTAGTACTATACTTCGGGAAAAACTAAGTGGTTTCTCGAAGTATTCTTATGATGTAAATAATATGTCGATGACATAGTATGCTCCCTTGCCCGCGGGTTGTACAGTAAATGGAGCGTAGGAAGTAATCTAATACAAACTTCGATTGACTCCAGAGCCTCTTTGAATCGTACTAGTCCATACTAGTCTGTTCGAGATTGAATTATTGAAATGTGATTTCTACTTTAGCTCCAGCGGGTTCCAATTGCAATCTAATTAACTTCCTGACTAATCTGGGATATCTTCGGGGCCGTCGGGCCCGAACCATCGGACGAACCCTGGAGAGCCTTTTCAGTTCATTATGAAACCGCCGGTGGCGTCATGACCGTTGAGATTGAGACATTAATCTAGATTAGTAGAGGTCCCATGAATAGCAATCGAGATGGCCACATGGCTCGAGACTCCACTTGTCCGGGTTTCCGGGAGCTCCGGTTACTTTGATTAATTCGGCATGACGTATGGCCTAGTATACTTGTAGAATAATCATGTTCATGTTCATATTCTATTGAATGTGGCTTCAAGCATGTGAGAGTAAGACATTAAGGCATCGCTTAATATTGTCGATATACTACCCACTAACGCATACATAGGCGCTGATTGCGGGGCGATTTAATCTACTGCTCCTAGTTTGGTTACATCGCAGGAGTCCTTGTGAAATACAACTAATTAGTAAAACTCAATATAAGAAGACACTGTCTATTCTGGTTTGCGACGTTAAAAAGGGACGAGTAATCTGTGGTCTAATAATAGATGTTGATAGCACAAACCTTCGCGCAAGTAGGAGACGTTAGTTAGTTTGAAATACTAGTAACACTTCAGCTTCTAGCATATTAGTATACTCAATAAGTCTCGCCTAGGTGATCATTCATCTCATCTCCCCAAACCTGAAGAGGATCTAGAGGTTCAGCCTGTGATAAATATTCATGTCGTCTAAGTCCAACCCTATCATCATCCCATCTCACCTCTTGGAAAGGATACGCTTCATACCTGTAGATACATTGGACACAACTGCATTGTGGATGATACCAGTTGACTTGGTGCCAGCAGTCGCGAAACCATCTCATATCTCGCAGAAGCACTTCTTCAGACAAATTTCGTTTACGGGCTGCAGAAATTGCGGCGAGTTCCGTATAACGGTAAAATACATCGTCTGCGGCAATGTCCATTCTATCTGCAACGTCATCCCACTCTACTGAGGCATCCAGACTTAATCTCCCAATGTGTGTCTTGAGGATGTCGAGAATTCCATGGTAATCGGTATACTGCACTGAATGGGATTGAACGATACCCTCAATGATAAATCGGATTATCTGCACTTTTAGCTGGAAACACAGTCCTACCTTCGTCTCGTCTCGATACGAGTTGATAGTTAAGCGTAAGAACACGAGTGTTTCTATGAAGAGATTGTCAATAGATTCCGTCAAACTTTCAAGTTGATGGTTAATACAATTCTTATCGGTTGTTGTAGAAAGATCCTTCAATGTTTTCCCTACCTCTGCTTGTAGATCACTGTATCCCATGACAAGATCATCTCTTCTTCTAGCAAAATACTTGGCTCTCTCCTCCCAGATCGAACGCACCTCTGCGGTGTTCGTCGTTGGAGTTGGCCAAGAATCGGTAATATCTGTACTCGGGTGAGCCATGGCTGGGGCTTGGGTGAAGTAAGAAATGATAGTGCCTAGTACCATGTGTGTGACTATTTGGGTTGGAGGAGTGATGTGGTGCCGTCCAGATACAAGTATTTATATTGTGCCCTAAGCCATATTTCTCAGTTATAAATATTATGATCCTGACTTAGAACAAAGAACTATGTTTAATGCTTTTGTTTTATTATTGTTCTTTGGTGAATAGAGGCGCTTTAACAATATGATTCAGAAACGCGAAGACAAAGGCTTTATAGAAAGAAAAGCCTCAAAAGAAACACTAACATCAATGCAAAAGTCACATCCTTTTTATCCTTTGATCTGATGCAGATCACAGTATCCCAGGCCTTTCTTGCCACAATCTTTGTTCTTCTTGACTCCAAGATAGCTTGTGAGCATTGCGTCGTGCGTCCTCCTATTACTTGTCTACATTGCCGTATTATTCTATGTTGTTTTCTGTCTAGACTAGCTCATTGGCACTTAGCAAACAGTCAAATCTCACAGATACAAACACTCTAATCTAAATGGAAGGGAAGTTAAAAGGGTAGCTAGTAACCGAGCCTAATAATTATAAGTCCATAGGAGTGTTGGAATTTACTACCTGGCATTCCCCGAAATTTCCACCGGCTTTGATTTCAAGTTGAGTTCAACCATTTCCCCCCATTGAGGGGACAGTGAAGTGAAACATCATAAGGCTGTGTAATTCAAGACATTTATTACACGTACAACTTTCATAAACGATGTCAAATACTAAGAAGCCAATTCTGGCTTTCCTTGGAATCATACTATTCATTTTCTGTGTATGTGATCTCTCGCTGCTCGAAAGCTTACTTTTTTGCTTACTCGTCCATTTCTTGAGCCTATTGATCAGATTCATTACATCAATACGGGACTAGTCACGAGAGAAGCTCTGGTTAATCAAGAAATATTCCAATCTACCATCACCCATGAATGAGAGCTGAGGCCTTTGAAGACCTGACTTGACAAATTTCAGTCCTTTTCTTGTGATCCATGACAGTTTGAAATTAAGCCAATCCATATTTTGCACAAAAAGAAGAATATCAACGCGCTTGTTTCTGGGGTTCTGCAGCTCATAAATTTTGCACGGTTCGATTATGCTTGTGTGGCTCCACAGGATATTTTACACTCAATGCACTCTAAGTAGAAAGCTTGCAGTTTACTACTTCGAATAGGAAGGTGAAAAGCTTCGTCTTTTATTCGAGACTAAATCTTGTCTCAGAGGATTGCATGATATGTGTTTCTTGCATTTTTAATCAGACTATCCACATTGCGAGCGTGGAAAATCTACGACTTCAACAAAATACTGGGTAGATAAAAAAGGAATCACCGCTGTTTCTTCACTTCCTGTAAGATGTACTGTACATATGATCTTATATTCGCCCCAAGTTTCATTGGCTATTACATATATGCATAAAATGATGCACGGGGGAGAACCGCCAATCATTTGCAGCCGTTCGGAATAGCCTCACATCGGGATCGTGGATGGCAATTGTATTGGCTGGATCGAGACCAGAATGGCGAAAATGCGGCCCACTCGTCCACCAGAGCCAAACGGATCCCTCAGCAGTGCGGTCCCTTTCTGAGCACAAATCAAGGGCAGAAAAGTTTGCCCTCATCTCAAATTTCGTTCTGTAAGCACCACAAGCCCATTTGCACCCTAGACTAGGCCTCGGCGCCCCCAAACCACCATGTCCAAGGTCGTATATACAACAGTCGACCCGTCGACGCCAATTCGCCTTCAAGCGATTACACCAACGTCCGACTGGATCCACCCGCATTTAATTGAGAGTGCAGACCCGGTTAAGGGTCGCCAATTTCGAGTGTCGGGCCTTGTTCCGAAAGGCACTTGTCTTCTCGTCGATCGCCCATACGCAGTCATTCCAGTTGTGGACGAGCCAGAGTCCAACGATGATCTTATTTGCAGCAATCCCGCTTGTAATCGTCGCGCTGCCCGCCAATTGGGGCGGGTACTCTGCCCTAAAGCCTGCGTTTCCGACGTGGCATGGTGTAGTAATGCTTGTCAGAGCACTGACCAATATCGACACGAGTTTGAATGTACCTGGCTGAAAAGATATTCGGGTCCGATCAGATCTAAACGAGGTGAATATGAATTCGGCATGTTGTGGCTGATTGTTCGCCTTCTTGCCACCCGGCATGCCGAGTTGCGAAATTCTTCCGCCTCGGGGATCGACCGGACTGCCACGTCAAATCACCAACAATGGGATAATGGATGGTCAGCAATTGATTCACTATGTGGATCGACTCAAACATGGCCTCATGATCAGGTCCGATCGTGGACACTCATTGTTAAGAAATATCTGCAAAATAACCAAAACTTACCTCATGGGTTGAGTGCCGATCGGATACTCCATCTCATCTGCCAGGAAGAAGCAAATTCGTTCGGATTATATCCTCGAGAAACGGGTATTCTGCCATTGGAGGATCCTCCTGTAGACCGAGGCGAGCAGTTCGCTGCAGCTGTCTACCCCACGGCAGCAATAGCCAACCATTCCTGCATGCCGAATGTAAAACCATCTCCCAAATCATCTCCCTCTCCACTTTTAGATGAAAAAGTACTCATTCCGTCGCAGATTATTCACAAACCGGATGAAACAGGTCGAATGGTTTTCACAGCATCTCGCGACATACTTCCTGGCGAAGAGTGTTGCATCTCATATTTCGATTTGACGCGACTTGTGGACTTGGACTCTCGTCGTCAACATCTTCGAAAGTCATTTAAATTCCTTTGTCAGTGCGAAAAATGCGTCTCTGAGGAACTGGACACGGAAAGCAACTTTTTGGATGCGATGCCCTCTATGGATGATTTATGAACACGGAGTTTGATTTGAGCGCATAGCCTGACGACTGCCATCTATTAGCATTACTACATAGCATCATATATACTATAAACTGTAGTACAGTCTATAGTTATAGATTTACATACGATAAAGTCGGCATAGGAATACGAAACTCGTCACTTATCATGCATTATCGCATTCTGAAACCTCCCAACCTACAAGTTATGAACGAGAGAAAAGAAGAGTATTAGTCTAGCCAGCCATCAGTGAAGGGATTGGATGATTAGTAGCATGTCCAGAGTCAGGTACAAAGCATCAAGAGGATCCTAGTATAGACCAGGCTTCATGGTGGCTATTGAGAAGATCTTGCCATACAAAATCAATTTCTAGGAGGTCACACTTGCATGCTATAAAGTCTCTTCTCTAATGCCCATGCTGGAACGGACTATCTACCGTTGGAATACCTGAGCGACTGAGTTGATATAGTCGATCCCTTCCTTGCGCCAGGTGTCAGATTCCATGTGGCTAGTTGTATTAGCGTCAAGAAACAGGTCCAATGGTTTAGCCTTATTATAGCTCCCCCAGTGAATGCTTTCATTGACAACACCCGGATTGGGATCCAAGTCATGAATGAAAGAAGCCCACATGCTAGTCATTATGGAGCTCAAATCAAAATACGACTGCGGTGTCCCTGCAAAGGGCTTTCCATAATGATAACCCAGTCCAGCGAAGTTACGGAATACAAAGGCAACTTCTTCAAAATGGGTTGCTCCACTCAGCAGTGGCACATCAGCTGAGCGTACATTGAAGCGATAGCAATATGCTGGCGTGGAGCTTTCCGCCCATGCTTCGCATTGTCTTCGTCGATTGGCGTGCATCATAAAGTCGCCGGCGAAGGCACTTGTGCGTCTCCATTGGTAGCCTTTTGATGGGACTCTCTTGTTACCTAGAAACTCAGGAACGCCCTGTGAGGGGTCATCTGGGTATAGCTTCAGAATCTTCTTTGCGACTTTTGGTGGTGTTTTGATATTGAGCGAGCCGCCTAGGATAAGGTGAGCGAAGATCCTATGAAAAGTAAATATTGATTTTGTTTTCTCACCGGTCAGGTATTCATAGAATTGGTCAGTCGTGTTTATACCGGTTGGCCCGAAAGCAGTGCCCTCGTCTGTATTTGTCCCTGCGATTATGGGAACTTTGACGAACTCATGTTTGTCTAGTTGAGTACTTCCTGGCCTTTGGATCAAATCGCCATCTACCACTGGGGTGAAACTGTATCGAGGAGACCCATATGTACCATTCAACGCAGAGTTGAGGGTCTCGAATGGCAGTTCACGCAAACATTGAAGTGTATCCTTGGCGTTAGTACATTTGACCTGGGAGACCAATGCATCGTATGAAGATTGATAGGCTGTATAGTTTAGAGCACTGGCATATATCGACCCTCCGGACTCCATAATACCAGCCCTAAACAATTTGTCGTCTCGCCCACCATATGCTGTAAGATGAAAGCCGACAGACATACCACCAGCCGACTCACCCCAAATGGTGACCTTATCAGGGTCTCCACCAAATGCTGCAATATTCTCCCGGATCCATCGAAGTGCAAGCCTTTGGTCCCTTAGCCCAAGGTTTGTATTACCAGTATCGGATACTTGGCTTGAACTGATAAACCCCCAGGCAGAGAGCCTATAGTTGAGCGTGACAGCAATGAACGGTTTCCCTGGCAAAATTTGATGGTCAGCCTGAGATATCATTCACAGAGATTATCTTAGTATTATGGAGTGATACCAATGTTGTACGAGTTATCAACGATTTCAGACATGTTATATCGCTGGTCTGCTCCAGAACCCATGTAGAATCCACCACCATGGATCCAAACCCCAACAGGGAGCTTGGAATTCGACGTTGTGGAAGAACCTCGGATCACATTGAGAGTAAGACAAGCCTCTGACTGTGGATACCAGATAGAGTCCGTCTGAAATCTAGTAAGTAACATGGCTTGTAGTAGGCAGGGTTGGAGAACAGCTGACCCCGTATCCGACACAAATATCAGAATACTCTTTCGCATCACGAGATCCTTTCCAAGTTTCATTTAACGATTGTGGCACTGTAAAACGCAGGTCTCCGACAGGCTGCTGGGCGTATGGAATTCCTAAGAAGAAATCTTGGTCGTATGTATCACTGCGGACTCCAGAATACGTTCCGTTGCGAATCGTTGCAGTGGGAAATTTGGCGCTTGGTGCAGCATGTACAGTCGCCAGCAAGGCGACCATGCCAAGTGCTAGCTCACGCATATTGATGACGAAAAGAATGCAATAGTGAAGAAAGATTTCAATTCCACAATTGTCCGGGACTTCTCCGTCTTCATATACTAGAAATCTTGGAAGCAAAACTGGGGATATAGTGCATATGCGGGGAAAGATGCTAACCCCACGCCTAAAGCGTCGATGATCGACATCGACATAATGTTAACATCGGAGAAACAGACCCAATACGCCCCTCTTTCTGCATAAAATGCCGAGAATAATTGCCATCGGGGGTATTGAGTCTTCGGAAGCCGGGGATTCCGGGGTAATCAGGCCAGTGTCCCGCAAAGGAGAGGGCTGTGCTTGATGTGGGGACCGATGGCTTGTCTTTCTTTAATGATGTAAAAGCGGGATAAGTCCATATTCGAAGCCGAATTCATTTAGCCTAGAAAGCTTCACGGATTTATTTCCAGATTGGTGAGAGAGTGACATTCACTGAGGCCGAGGTTTACCCGCCGCAGATGGGGCCCCGCGGGATTTGGCTTTGGATATGAAATCGTCGCTTTTCCAATCTTGACCCTGAAGTAAGACAGCATTACTGTTGGCAGGATCTAATTGGTCCAGGAACACCGGGCATGTTCTCTCATTCGAGTCGCATGTTCTCGGGAGACTGCCTTGTTTGGGACCGGCATGTCATTGCGTCTAAATTGGAAGACTCGTTCTGAATTGTAACGTTCATATACTGACAGTAGCCACAGAGATGTGATGAAGGTGTCTGCTAAGATAATGACAGTATAGTACAATGTGGATCAATATTGTTCATGGTCTCGAGTCGACTTGATATACCACGCTTCAGAGGGGTTACCATCGTTTCAGCTACTGAAAACACTATTTTGTTTCGATAGCAAGTCATACAGGCTTTCATTCACAATTATCCACCAAAGGTAAAGATCTCATTTTCAACAGTGGCTAGCAAAGGTACTTAGTCGAAGTTACCCAGAGATCTAGGAATGGAGAAAAGCAATCTGGTTTATGCAAAATGAAGAGAATTCGAAGAATGATTGAACATGTACCTAAGCCCTCCTTGCAGTGCCGGTTGAGATACAGAAGCATTGAAAAAGATTCGTTGACTTTTAATTTCATCAGACCACACTAGAGGCTCCTGGGCAGTAAGTCTACGGGAGAGGAAAGCGAATAGCCAAAAGGTGTAGTAGACGATTAGAGTACAGCCAAGCGACATCCCAAGTACTACACTAGTATATCTCGAATGTAGGCCGGGGTTCTAGTCCTTTGGGGTATCAAGGCTTCATTTCCAAACAGATAGACATATACAAATCAATAGTACAAATTAAGCAAGATAGGCTAAACCTGAGAGCCCTTGGGATGAAGCCTTGGGAGTATGCTCTAGTCTTCAATAGATTGGAGGTGGATAAGATTACTTCCAGGGTTGCAATAACTTGAGGGTTATCAAAATTTTTATACAACTGAGCAGCAGTTTATGTTATCCTGGTTCCTTCCATACATTAATTTACAGCAAAATCACAAATGTGACTGGCATTTGTAGTCAACGCACAGTAGATCTGGACTTAAAATAGCCAATATTCAACCTTAATTGAGAATTCATTTCTGTCTGTCCATTCTTTTGATTTACCTAGCCGCATTGAAACTATACAAATTCCAATATCGGCCTTGTAATAGATCAAAAATAGGCGTCGTTTAGGACAAAGCCTTGATTGGTTGAAGCGGATCAACAGAATCAACCTTCGCGATGACGATGAGCCAATCTGATGTTCCAGTATACGAGCGACCCAATATCTCAGAAGGGATGCCTAGAGTATTACATCAGTAGTTTAATTGAGGTGGCTTAGCCAAGCTTTGATGAAAACATTCTTGGGAAGCTAGATGGTTCGGGTTCTTCTGATATGGGAAAAGGTTCAGTCATTCTGATACACTTCACAGATTGAACAACTACCATTTCAGCGATTGTCACTCAATAGACTATGAAAACACGCTACTCATAGGCCACAAGCAGAACCTATTCAGTCTTTATCGAATACGCTGCACATTCCTGCAGATCCTTTGCCTCAACCGGTAATGATCAGAGAACCCAAGGATTTCACTCATCCACTTACATGCTAGAATACTCAGCTGTGATCAACACGAACCACACAGAATACGAGGTAATGCTCACTCACTGTCCAAAAGTCCCCCTTGCACATTATTGCAGGAAAATAAAAGGCTTTGATGGACTCCCCATGCTGAAAATCTGTGAAGTTTATTCAAATTTCTGCTCGAGGCATCTCTAAACTGTCATTATCTACTAGTTCTACTAGAGGAAGTCACAATGAAGCTGACGGTATCCTTACTAGGACTTAATCTACTTTTTCTTCTCCCATTCGCAAAGTCATGGACGCTCGTCTGGCGAAATGCATCAGACAACTCATTTGTCGAACATTCGAAAACTTCTATGCCCTGTACAAAGATTGATAATGCAAAGGGAAAACTATTCGAGTATGACTCAGAAGACGGTCCGTTTGAGATCTCTTTATATAATAATGGCGATTGTTCTGGCACAGCAAGCGGGTGGGCATCCAAATTGCTCAGCAAGAATGCGTCCAGTGCAATAAACTCTTTTAAAGTGGATTCAAGTGCGACAACAACAACGATCGCTACCCAAACACGACCCACAAGCACTTCAGCAACATCAGACATGCCATCATCTGGGCCATCGTCTGGATCGGGACTGTCAGGTGGAGCGATTGCTGGAATTGTGATCGGCGTGGTAGCAGGCGTTGCGATAATCGGGGTCATGTTATTCTTGATTGCTAGACGGCGTCAAGCACGTTCGACGAATCCAACACGCATTGCCAGTATGGGATATACTAGTACCCCTTCAACACACGGGTCTCCCGACAAATACAGATCTCCTTATCATCTTGAACAAGATATTGTCGCTGGATATTCCAAAAAGCAGGAAGAGACAGCAGCGCCTTCGTCCATCCAAGGATCATCAAATGTTCCCTTTCGTGTAGTAGAGCTCCCAGGGGACTATAATCCTGCTGAAATGAGCGCCAGCAATACAAGGACTGAGATGGAAGGCCGGGCGCAATCTGGTAACCCTCCAGCATAGCGAGGTCAGCCTTTCTCCTTTGACGTTTGTTTGACTCGGACAGAAGTCTATATGATATGTGAAATTATGACTCTTTTCGAATTGAGTAGAAAAGAGGAACTGTATTATTGACCCGACTATGCAACTTATGCATTTATCCAAATCAATTTGCCACGATCTGTGTAGTAAAACACCCTGCCGTAACTCCACTCATCTACAACCCCAAGTACCACTTTACTCCATATCCATCTCTTCCAAAGTCGGCCGTCGACAAGAATCTGCCAGTCCAGTAACCTTCCACTCACCATGAAGCTTATGCAGAATGAAAAGTTCGACGCCGACATGATCCACAACCCCATTGACCTTTGCCCGGAATGGCGCCCACACCGCAGCGAGATTCCCAGCTTCGTGAATCTTGACCTCAGGGTCCCAGATACGCTCATCAATGTCATCTTCCAGAGTTGTCATATACTCGATAAAGGATCCGATTGTGCAAAACCGAAGAGTCGTAGGTGATGGGGGTGAGAGTGTCATACCTCCGGCGCGGACACAATGCTTTTCAAAGTCAGCGCGTGACTTGGCGCTCAACGCGGCGAGGAAGCCTTCAGTGACGGCGATGATAGCTTTTGTCTCTGGATCAGAAGCGAGAGAGGTCGAGGTTGGTAAAGTGCACCTCTTTGTCAAACCTGTGGGAGTCGGTTGAAACATGGCTGTGGCATCGATTCTTCGCTCACAGGAATGATCCTTCATTTCATTTTGAATCTCATCTGCTTTTTGAGGAATTGTAATTCAGATGCCTGACTTTCCTTTTCAAGCACCACTGCCCCATTCCAGGCTCAATCTGGCTGATTCAGAGTGTTGCTACCGTTGCAACGGGCCCCGGCCTGTTGTGCTCTGTATGACCTTTATCTTCGTCTCAGCAGGTGCCGCGATCTCAGTTTGTGTGGCACGAGGGGCTTCGGCTGTCGACATGAAGGAAACTTGGTCGATGTCACCAATGGCGTGCCCTGGAAACGTGATTCTCGACTCTTCCCCGATGTCTATGTCCCAGATGTGTTTGATGATCTCAGCATAAGATATGCAAGTGAAGTCATTACTGGCTGTTTGGGGCCAAGACCATGATGCTAATATGTGCAAATGTAGTATTCATGTTCTAGTTGATAGGTCTTCGTACCCGGGATATCTATCTGCTTAAGGGTAGAAGGATAATGTTTCTATTCAGTTCTTTTTCCCCCGGAGTAGCTCCCATCCAACGGAGCCATGCTTGCCCTCCTTCACAGTCATTTCTTCGACCGCTTTGACGAGGTCATAGGTAATCTCTTCGGAGACGACACTGTCATGTTTGTAGCTGGGGTGCTTGCTTACAAACTCGCGAATCCATCGGGCTCCGGTCCATAGAGTTCCATCGGCGCGTTTGCGGATGAGGTCAAGGTATGTTGCTAAGAAGCATCGTGTCTCGACATCCACATTGACACTGTTGAGATATGACTCCACGAGCGGAATGAGGCCAGGGAATCCCCCGTCTGAGCAGCCATTAATGATCTCAGAGATGGTCATGAGTTCATATTCGTCCTCGACGGGACCCAGAGGTGGAGATGGAGGCGGCGTGCTAACCGCCGAGGAAGTAGTCGAGGAGAAGGGGCTGACATTTGATGACTGCTGGTGGTTCCTAGCGGTCCTCTCGGCGAAAGGGTCTTTGCGGAAATAGAATTTCCGATCAAGAACAGCATTTCGAGCATGTGCGGTCTCCATATTCTCGGTTGTTCGTGGAATAGGCAAGTAGAAATTGAGGTTGAAACTCAGAATGGCACGGGTAACAAGGACGATGAAGATGCTAAAGGCCGCATTTTCGAAATCCGTAATTTGAATCTCCATAGATCGGAACTCCACACGCCAACCAATGTCATCTTTATCAGAAGGTGGAGGCTTGAACCGCATGTGCTGCCAGTTGGTAGATTGAAGATTTTCAAAGTGATCTCCCTTATTCAGATCTAATTCTTCCAAATCCTCCGAGAAAATCACCAACGGATCCCGGATAAAGAGATGTGCAAAGTGGGTGGCCAACAGATCATCCATACCACCCTCAATGAGTCGCTTCTTAATATCCTCATCAACGACCAGATCTGGGTCGAGATATTCCTTCCGCAGTCGGGGATCTTGAGAAATATAAGTTGAGTTTGAGGCATACCGAGACTTGGGGATCCTCCAACGATCATTTTTCAGAGGCTACAGAATGTGAGCTAGTGAGTTGGTTTGGCTTATTCTTCAGGGCAACTTACAGTTTCACCAAGTTCTTCGGGGGTTCTGTCATCCACGGCATTACCAATCTGGTTCCACCGGACATCGGTATCCACCAGGAATCCTTTGTAGATTGGAGTCGCGGCAGTGAGGGCAAGAAGGATTGGACCAAGAGGACTCAATTGATCATATAGCTTTCGGCCCTCCGGGATATTCTTAGCCTGGAAAGTGATTTGCAAGCAGCAGCTACCCATCCCAAAAGCCATGGCGTCCATATAAACGTGATCATCCTTAGCAGCACCGTTACGCACGTCAGCATCTTCCGGCCATTGTTGAAGATCGTAGTTGACAGTGGGGTCTTTGAATGGTGAAGGAGTATTGGTATCTTTGAAGACTGGTACGTTCAATTCCACCTTGCGCCCTCGTCGGGACCGAATATTTGCTGCAAGTGTCGGAAAGCGGATGTGTGGATTGGCAATCTCATCTGGGACAAACTGTGATCGTAGGGCAGGTCCCGATGGCGGGTAGTATGGTTGAATATAGTCGTCCTTTGTTCCAAGCCGCGGGAAGGTGGTAAGAGTGATAGGTGATTCATTCGGCGCCATGTGTGCTTTTGCGACTTCGCGCCTTGGTAAGAGTAAGTATATGAAAGGAACAAAAGAGAAAGGAGAGTAAAAATGACGACTTACCTCCATTTCATATTAGATTCCACCTTCAGGAGATCCTTGAACCCAATACCCCAGGGGCGGCCAGGCGTAGCCTCTAACATGAATCGCCCAAACTCAGGATGAAAATGTGGAGGCTCTTCTCCATCCCTGAAACTGTCAGAGCCAGCTCTCAACCATTCGATGTGGGTTGGTGACCTTCAACTTACTGGTCTCCGCCAACATTTTGTTCATTGCCACCAGCTTTCCACAGGGCCTCATCACGGGCGAGAGATTTCAAGATCTCAGCCTGTGCCAAAGACAGACGTGCTTTTTTATTCCCATCATCGAGAGCTACCACAAGGTATTCGACCTAGATTGTTGAAAGTACAGACTATTAGTACCGACTCGCATGGGAGCAGTTGGGTAGAGTATCGAATGTGCATACCTCGTCACCCCACAGTAGAGCATCTCTTTCTTTGCCTCTGGCACGTCTCCAGTTGGCCAATAATTGCTGTATGGCTTGTCAATTTAAATTCCAATATACGTTGGATGACCCATCAACCCCTCATCGTACATACCTCAATGCCCCACTGGCGAACTTGGCCGGCCTTTTTCTTCGCCTCTGGCCATTCCAAAGCAGTTCCAAGGGCTCTAGAAACAGCAGCCATTAGATAAAATATAGACAAAACCAAAGACGACAATGTCAGAGACTTACAAAAGACCCATATTGTCGATATATCAAATTCTGGAGTTCTCCGCACCCCACAGCACAAGATATGGAGGCAGACTGTCCGATGAAGGCGCGCACAAAGCGAAGGTCAAAGGGACCTTATACCAAAAGGCTCTTTAAGAAGATTGAGGAGAGGAATCAATGCGCATAGCCCCCGCGTTCCGCCTGGTTCTTTTCAATTCCCGCCTGGGAAATTTTCAGGCGCAACGCAGGCCGGCGGGGCATCTCGGCGATAACGGCGGATTTCTAAGCAAACCTCCTTTGGGAAATCACCTGATATGGTTGTATGCCAATTCAATCCTGGAAATCTTAGATACTATGCAATTCCTATCGAAAATGGAAGTAAACAGGAGGTTTATTTTCCATTATGTACATAGTACCTGGTATGATCAGGTTGGTCTACAAATAAGAGGTGCAGGAACTAATTGACACGTTGGGTCTAAATCACGACAGACATGCAGAGGGGCGCATAGCGCGCCAAACATGAGCAACCAACTCCAATTGCCCCGTGTATCGGGGTCTCAAGTCAGTTCCATTACGTTTGAAGGTCTGCTTCGCCATTTGAGAACATACCACAGAATTTGTTACTTCAGAAAAAGGCATATGTTGAATGCTGGGATAAGAAGACTGGTGCGATGTACTGCCGACCAATGCGGGCACTGACAAATACGCATTACCAATCTCGAAATTTCCCCAGGTTGATCATAAGACATGCTTACAGTAACATCATGTCCAGTTATTGGTTATTCTAAATACCTGGCCGATCATGATCGAGCTCAACTAAGAACGACGCTGATTATCATCTGACTTGCATACGAATACTGACCATCAAGTGGTCCACAAACGTGGCATATCACCCCGGGGTCGTGGAGAATGGAAGAGTCCCAACGCCAAAAAGGCAGTTCATGAGCAGTCTCGGTATATCATCTATGTACATAACCTGCTGCTTGACCAGCAGTCCCGGCCGCCCAAAACACAACGCATTTCAGAAGCTCTTTAGCAGCAAAACTCAGTTGCTGCGGGCAGAGTCCTTGGAGGCCCGGAGCTCGTCCATCTTGGCCACCCGCTTTTTGAACTCTTCATATTGGCACTTTTCGTATGAGTGTCGCTCATCCTGTAGAAAAAGAACGGAAGGAAAAGGAGTTAGTCAAATGGTTCAGTCGAGTAGGCGCGTCGGCCGAATTTGTTCAGCCAGCTTTGGGAAGACTGTCGTACCTCGCACTTCCAAGGAAGATAGTATTCGGCTTGCCGGCAGCGGTTGAGGGGAATAAGAAGGTGCGCACATGAGTCGCGGTACTGCATGGGAAGACGAGCTTCCGACATTTCCTGGCGGGTCGCTAAAGTTGGTCAGCTACATGGCACTGGGTTTCGGGGTTTCAAGACGCCTCAATTGACTCTAGCGATCGTACCGGAGGTTTCGCCGAGGCCAACGGCGTTCTTGACTGACTCGACAACAGTCATTTTTGGCAATATGAAGGGTTGTAGAGGGGGAGGAGTGGAGGGGATCGGGCTTGGACGTCGAGGTACAGTCGATTTGGACCTTTCGCTATGTTCCTGTGCTCCCGACGGTCATGTGACTCAATCATATAAAGATCACGTGAGAAGAACGTATGAGGTTTAGTGCAACCCAATGCTGCCAGGTTATCATCGCAGAATTGAGGCAAAGGGCTAGCTGAGGGCGATTTGGGATGATTCAGAGCGCAATGCGGCGTTTATGAAAGTATTCTAGTTAATCTTCGCAACAATCCATGACCAATATATCGCAATGATATTTGACAATGCCAATTATGCCTGATTGGGACTGTCATGTGACTTGCTACAGTAAATGAAGTTGCAAACAGAACAAACATTTCAAGCGCACCGCGTCGACGACGCGCCGGCGCGATTTTCCCTTGCTCCACACCGCAGTCTCTACGCTATCGATCCTAATTTGAGGGCGTGCAATGTGTCAGACGACAAAGCATTCTTGAGACAATTTCTCTGTGGACTTCGGATGTTGCGGGCGCTGACTAGTGTGCCATTTTGCTACCATAATTACTCGGGTGTCTATCTGATTTCGTTCATTTGACAACGACGTACACCATGGCTACAATGGACTCGATCTACTCGGCCACTTACAGTAGTGTATGTCTCTCACTGGATCGAAAATAAGCATAGGCTTAAAATGGATCAATTAGGGAGGATCGTCTGGGATCTCCTATCGTTCAAATTGGCTAATCCAGTCCCGATAGGTACCGGTATTCGAACTCAAGATTGACAGTGATAGTGTGATGAGAAGGAGGTCGGATGATTGGGTAAATGCGACGCATATTTTGAAAGCTGCTGGGTTTGATAAGCCTGCTCGAACTCGAATCTTGGAGCGAGAAGTTCAAAAGGGAGTACATGAAAAAGTACAGGGTGGTTATGGCAAATACCAAGGTATGTATGATCCTATATACCAGCATCAGACGGGGACTAGCGTTTGCTCATCTGATCCTGTGTCGTAGGAACATGGATACCTCTAGCCGAGGGCCGTCAGCTTGCGGAACGCAATAATATCTTCGCGAAGATAGCCCCGATTTTCGACTTCGTCCCTGGGGATCGCAGTCCACCCCCAGCTCCAAAGCACTCTTCGGCTCCCGCAAAACCCAGAGCACCTCGTAAATCTACCAATCGCTCTGCGGCTACGGAAATATTCAATGTTGTTCAACCCAATCGCAGTATGGGCCCGCCGACCTTACCCCATGACCACCAACAATACGATATAAATACCCAATTCGATGACAACGAGTCTATTGAACAGGCGACTATGGAGTCTTCATCTATGATTGCGGATGAGGACATCCTGCAAATGTCGCAACATGGCGGACGAAAGCGCAAGCGTGGGATGGACGAGGCAACAGTCTTGTCCATTAGTGAGCAGGAGCATATCATCTATGGTGACCAGCTCCTAGATTATTTTATGACTGTGGGCGATGCTCCCCAAGCAACAAGAATACATCCTCCGAAACCTCCTGATAATTTCCAAGTTGATCGTGCCATTGATGACTCCGGAAATACGGCGTTACACTGGGCTTGCTCAATGGGTGATCTTGATATTGTGCAGGATCTACTTCGGCGAGGTGCTGATATCAAGGCATTATCAATTCACGAGGAGACGCCGCTTGTCCGTGCGGTTTTGTTCACAAATAATTATGAAAAGCGCACATTTCCGGCTTTGTTGGACTTCTTGCTCGACACAATCTCCTTCCGGGATTGGTTCGGGGCGACGCTTTTCCATCACATATCTGAAACAACTCGGAGCAAAGGCAAGTGGAAGAGCTCAAGGTACTATTGTGAAGTTTTGCTCGATAAATTGTGCAAAACATGCTCACAGGATGAAATTGATTTGCTGCTATCATGTCAAGATGATAATGGCGATACGGCGGCACTTGTAGCCTCACGCAACGGTGCATTCCGCCTTGTGAATATGCTTCTTACACACTGCCCTCGGGCCGGCGATCTGATGAATAAGAAGGGAGAAACGGCCAACAGCATTTCCCAACGCTCCCATCATAATGAGCACGACATTCCACCGGCTCCGTCGTCAGTGACAATGATGAATGACCAGATGGATGGCGCCGGGCCAGACCTCCTGAATTCAGACACTCAGACTATTGCTCCCCCTGTTGATTCTGCGGTCACATCTGAGCTACTCACCAAGATCAGCACCATTATGGCCGAGGCGAACAAAAAGCTTGCCGTGACATACGGCAATTCTAAAATCAACCAACAAGATTCAACTGACATAGCCAACCCGGAGGCTCTCTATGAACAACTTGAATCTGATCGTCAGAAGATCCAGAAGCAGATGGCTGCGGTGGCTACAAGGGAGGCGGAGTATGAGCCAAGCGACCACCAATTAGGGCGGTATGAAAGATTAAGGGCTAGCTACGAAAGCCTTCTCGAGCAGACACAGGGTGCTAGCCTGGCCCAGCAATTGGCCAACGGTGCTCCTGTAGAAGTACCGAAACCGGATCCTTCCACGCTTGGCACAGAGGAGCTGCTGGCTCGGTATCAGCTTGCGCGTGAGTTGTGTGCCGCTCAAAGAACACGCCGCGGCACCGTCAAGGACCTCGCTCAACAAACGGCAGACGCGGGTGTGAGTACCAAATTTGACGTTCATCGCAAGCTCGTGGCGCTCGCCACTGGGCTTAAGGAAGAAGAGCTGGATCCAATGGCAGCTGAGCTCGCCGAAACCCTCGAATTCGATCGGATTAATGGCAAGGGAGCTACACCTGAGCCTGAGCACCGTCGGTTACCCTCCCAGAACGAGTCAGGTACTCTTCCCTCGGGGAATGGTGTTGCCGTGGATGCGTGAATAGCCCCAGCTACTACCTATCCCACTCATCGGCGGCCTCCTCCTAACTTGTATTCGTAACGACTTTCATTGCGCACCCTTTTCCCCTCTTGGCAAGCCCTTTTCTTTCGGCGGGGAAGAATGTGAGCAGTAGATACCCCATTATCCTACTTTATATGACCTGTGATATTGAGATCATTTTCATCATCTTGTCTTCCTTCCCTTTTGTCTCTGACTCTTTTTCATTCCTATGTGAATGAGCTAGTCGATATGAGGCTCTGTGTTTTCGGTACTGAGTGGGCATGAGCTTTCAACGCCACCGCATGACCCCCCAGCGGGGTTTCTTGTATGTATATACATTATGTATGAGAATTATTGTTGTATGTGTTAGGGCAATTAGACCTATTGTCATCTCCACAATTGTGACCAGGCCATTCATATCTCCAATTGTTCAGCTGAGCTGACACGTTAGATCGGCATGGATGTAGATCATAATCACGCTAGTCCAATGATTCCTCAGATTGCTCGTTGGATTTCCCACGATCAGCCCCACGTCGCTTGTCGCGAACCGGGAGAGAGCGGAGAGGTATGTACACAACATCTCGTCCTTTGCAAAGCGAGAACGAAGTGAGTGAGAAAAAATTACACTAAAAAGAAATTATAGTTGATGATGTCTGAAAATCTCGGCTAACGTGGAGTCTCATAGCGTATGTGGTGTATGCCTTGGCGGCGGTAGTAGGAATATTCTGAGACGCGGACGACCAGCATTTGCGAACAGCCCCAGAGCCACAGGAGCGCCCCAGCCAATCGATGAACCGCCGATGTGACGGGAGATCTCGCCTTGTCACTCAGGATACTCTAGTGTACCTCGTCATTGGTGGTCGTTTTGGACCAATCGACGGGCACTTCAGCTCGCACCATTCACGTCTTCTAGATATCATGTCCCAATGAGCATCACCCATTCACTTTCATTGTTCGATTAAACCATTTGAAGGAAGAACAAAGACCGAAGAATCAAAGAGTACAATCGAAAGCAAGCCGAACCAACCAAGTCACCTGCCTGCTCTCGCGCTAGTCCTCATTAGGTCTAGTTCCCTCTTCATAATTCATGCCTTGTGGCCTTAATGCCTTAATGCCTTGCCGCCTTAACCCTCGCCCATTCCCCACATAACACTTCCTCGTCTCTTCCCATCTCCATCTCCCTCCTACTAATCTTCACTTCTTTCTTTTCTTCTCTGCATTCTTTCATTCTCTGCAGCTCCTTGTTTTTTTTTGGATAATTTCATAAACCTTCAAAAAAAAAACCCCTGCAAATAGTTTCTTCCGATTCTTTCCGCCCCTAAAAAAAAGTTACCTCCCGTACGGCCGAGTCCCGCCCATTTCGATTTCGATCTTCCTTTCCCACTCAAAACCAGTCGTCGACCCAAACCCTCGATCTTTCATCAAGACCCTCGCTTGCCATACTCCTGCGCCCGAATTATTCGGTCTTGACTGGCTGCTGATCGTTGTTGTTGCCTCTCCCCTGCACAACCCGCGTCGACGTCTTCTCTTTCTACCATCGGTTGGGATTTGCAGCGCATCTCCCTCCATTTCTTTTTTCACTTCTTGGTCTCTCAGAAGACCCTTCGGCTCGGTATTCTACCTCATCACTTTCGGTGCTTTTCGTCGCCTCGACGTTGCCCAGGTTGCTTGTCATCGCCGTCGAAAAAGGAAAGAAAAAGTTTTGAAAAGGAACAAAAAAGAGGAGTAATCCCTTTTTGTACAGCTGGATAATATTGGCATATTACTTTGCTTGTCTACATCAATCAGCCTCTCATTCGATACTCTTGCATACATCTACTTTTGGTACGCGCTTTTCTTCTCACTGCCTGGTTACCGAGCTCTGAACTGATTGGTGCCTGACAACCAGATATCGTTGTTTTTACCTATACGATCACTCAATTTCATCAATACTCCCAATCTCACCTCACTTTCCTTCACAATCTCGCTTCTCTCCGGATTCACTATCAACTCGATCTCCTACCGGATTTTCCGTTCGTCATAGACAGCATAATCACTTAATCACCTCGCGCACAGCTCGAAGCTTTGTGGTTGATCCCAAACGCTTCGCACTTCCAGTAACAGACTACGCAACGCAAGCGATTTGAAGTCTATCTCTAAGACTTTGCATATATTACGTTTCCGCCTTCACCTCGACGACCATGAGTATGGACGCTGGCGGTCTTGCTCAAATGACTTACAACAACAACTTCAGTAATGGCCCTTCTCTCGGCGTGCCGAGCTCAGGCTTTGCTTCTCGGGGCAAGGGCTCTCATATCAAGCGCTTGAGTGTTCCTCCCCAGGTAGCTACAATTGACGAGTCCCAGCCATCGGTGTCTACTCCGCGCACAAGTCGCTCGCACCTCCTCGCTGGTCTGCGCACTGCTCCTCGCTCTGCGACCATTCCTTACCAGCACCAGCAGCGCGCCGGTATGGAAGAGTCTTGTTCCAACGGTTATACCAATCGAGGCTCTGATCGAATCCCTCAAACGGCCACGGGAGCTGGTTTCCCGCACAACGCTTACTCCAACGGTCAGCGTGTGAGTGGCCATGGTGGACATGGACAGGGGAATACTAGACAGCGAGAACGTCCAATGTATACCCTTCCGGAGCAAGTTCTTGCGCCCCCCACGCTTGAAATGGCTGGCGAAAATTTCATGGATGAGAACATGTACGCGACCAACCTCTTTCTAGTCGCCCAGCAGCAGCGTTTGCAGCAGCAGTTGATTAGTGTGACTGCCGCAGCTCAAGGTCTCAATCTGGGAGGCGTGCCTTTCCAACAACAGCAAGCACCTTCGCTCGCTATGCCTGGCGTTGGCTTCTACCAGCAACAGCTGCAACAGGGCGTCCAGCCCATGGTGCAGCCAGTCCCTGGGCAACCTGGTTTGTTTTTGGTTTACAACCCATTGACTGGCCAACAAAGCTACATCATGGACAACAGTGCTGAGGAGATTGGCTCGCCATACTCGGACAGCTATTCAACTGGCCATCAGGTTCCCCAGTTCCGTGCAGAAATCTCCCCACCCGCGGAATCCGCACCTTCGCAAATTTACTTCCCGCAGCCTATCTCGCCACCTAGTGGCACTCCCTCTCCGCCTACAGAGTCCACTACCTTCCGCCGCAACCATCGCAAGAGCCCTTCGTTCAACCCTGCCGTGAAGACAACGATCGATACTACCAAGGCCAATGTCGGACCTGGTCCTCGCTCGGCCGCGTTGCCTCCCACTCCTGCAACTGGAACATTTGGTCCCGGACAAGCTCGAGCTGGCGAGCACCCAATCCGTCAGCCCCGTGGACCGCCCTCGCTCGAAGATCTAGTGGCCAAGCCGACCTCCAAGCACGAAGGGAGCAAAAACTTTGCAACCCGTCAGCGTCGCCGTGCTGTGCACAATCTCGTTCGTGCTGGTATCGAGCGTCGGGGTGACTCCCGTAGCGTCGGATACAACAGCAGTGGAGGTACCAACACACCTGCGAGCGAGAAAGAATTTACTTTCTCTGACGGTGATGACGTGACCGTTCGCAGTGGCGGAAGTCTTTCCAGCAAGCCCAGCCTAGGTAGCCTGCGCGCTGCTGCTAATGGTGCCATCGGATCCGAGCGTAAGGAGAAGTCCGGCCGTGAGCGCAAATCCCCAGATAGCCCGTTCCAAAGTGAAACTTCCACCAGTGAAGATGGCTACTTTGGATCCAAGCTTGCGGAAATTCGTGCGGACAATGTCTCCCTGTCTAGCGCAGCCTCCTCTCCTTCCGTAGCGGCTGTGGTTGCAGGCCAGGGCTCGGCTACTCAGGGACCTGAGCGTCGCAAGACGCCAATGCTTGTGCTGTCCAGTGCAGAGAAGCGCAAGACCCCCATCATGTAATGCCGACAAATCATGTGACAGCGACGTATGACCATCTTATTTTCCTTCTTTGGGTGGGCTCTTTTTTCTTCTTTTTGTTTCTTTTGACGCCTTCGCCCTAGGTCCATTGACCTATTCGCTCCTTTTCTTTTCTGCATTCTTATGCTCTGGTACCACTTACCAGTTACTCATGTTTTTTGAGTGACGAGAGACTTGGATCAGTCTGCAACGACTTCTTTCCCTTCTGATCCCCAATCCTTTTCTATAGCTTCTATGCTTCTTCTTCTTCTTTCTTTGCCCATCTTGCATGCTTCTGTTGCTTCAATTCACCTTGTGAAATTGATCCTAAATTACTTTCATTATTCCCAATTGTCAAGCATCACGAGCTTCGGGATAGTATTGAAAGTGGCCGTCCCACTTTGGCTCTTTTTCTTCGAGACTGTGACGTACATCTGGCTATGTACATGCAGTTTTCTTGTCCTCTTTCAGGGCCTAGTGCAATGCATGTTTTTTTGACAAGCTTTTTTCTACCGTAATCATCCGTAGATATAGATACTATTTGTGTAGTGACATTTTCGATTTAGTCCATGGCAGGGCGCAAGTGATCATGACCTTACTTTAGCTTGCATATACCAAATTGAGCTTTGGATGTTCCGATAGGACTTCAAAGGACTCCCAGATTCGGAAAATAGGGGAATAATAAGCATCAACTCACATCCACGATTGTCCCACGTGGATAGAAAGACAAAGCAGGAGAATTCCCATTCCCATGGGGTTTATCTCTTGATCGAACCATGGATCTGTCACCATGATGTAGTCTCCGATATGAGATCAGATCAATTGGTCGGACGACAGACATGCGCAATGCAAGATTGCTTGGTTCGTCAGCGTTGTTTTCCGGCATCTCGGGCTGGGTGGGTTGAGGCATTGGATGATAGAGCCATTTACCCCGGCCTGGATGGCCTTAATAGGAAGGACTCTCTACCTTGTATTGCGACCCTTGATCCCCCCGATGAGATCTACTGTCATGGCTTTAGATGTTTTGATTTCCCGGTATTAGATTGAAAGCTAGGAGAGATCTCAAAATCGGAGATTTTAATCTGTTGGGATAGATGTTGATTTAGCTCATCTGAAAATTCTTATTCAGACATAGGATCGGGCAAGATCTGGGGCTTTAATGGGGTGGCCGATTTCTGTGCAGGGGAGTCTCGTTCGAGTCAAAGAATCTAACTATAGATCCCTAGTACACTAGTCATTCAATTTGCATCAATAGATAACGGGTGTTGGGAGCACCAAACAAACCAACATGATCATCTATAAAAATGGTAAAAATTCTGGATTCTCTGCATTTCAGACTTATTTCGAGGCTTGGCCTTTTACTTTTAGTACAGGATCCAGTAGTCGAGCTCTACTTAGAAATTCGCATCAACTGGCTTTACATGCCACAATCTCTTTACTTCTGATTTTTTGGTGGCCTCATAACAATATTAGCGGCTTTAGGCTCATGGCTAGCTATAGTATAATTTTTGATGGCGAAATTGGTACCCACTGGGGCCAACAGGTACTACAATGTCTCATGATGGGTCTTGCTGACTAGTGCTCTCTCTCTTACTTTTATTTAAATCAGTCAACAAGAACTCAAACTAGGTCCAACTCGAAGCCTTTCAACTCGAAAATGAATCTTAGAATCAGATCGGTGGGTCAATGACCCAGCCCTGGGATATCCATGGTTTTCACGGCGGAAGACCATGAACCTTGGTCTATAATCAACTGTAACCCAACCTACATAAAGTCAAACTTAACTTAGAATTGGGTTGTCAGAAACTACCAAATTGCCTCAAGAGGCATGATGCAATCTAGGTACATAAACTATCTCAGAGCAGGAATCAATGTGAATGCCACCGGATTTGTAGGCAGTCGTGAGACATGAGTGTCACGATGACGAGCCCGCAGAGTCGACACTTGCAGGGAAAAGTTACTAGTATAAAAGGGACACTGTATATATCCATCTCAGGCCGCCATCCTCGGCAGACCGAGCCTGGGGAGAGGTTGTGTGACTGGGAAGGGTAGAGGTGCAACAGTCCTTGGTGTGGTAACACAATAGCAGGACAGAATGAGTGGGAGGCTGCATTAGATATCCTGGGAGAGTACGAATAGTAATTCAGGTTGAGTTGATCTTACAGAAGCTATCATGGGAATAGCTATAGCAATACGTTGTTACAGTTTCCTGAATTCGAGGTTTGGCCGGGCGATATCCGGAAAATCCATACCAGTGAGAATGAATGGTAGCCAAATATGGATCGAGGTGGATCTTTCCTCATAATAAGCCTTGTCCTTCAATTTCAATGTACACACGAAAGGGGCCCGGGGCTGCAAAAAGCTTAAGGCCCAATATAGTTGTTGGTTAGCCCCCGGGGCTTTCAATCCGGCACCGAGTTATCCTTCTACCAGATGGGTGATACAATGATGCCGCAGGGAGGCCCCTCTTCCATCGGCTGACATCATGAAAGGTAAAATTCAAGCAACAAAAGTTCAGAAGTAGACACGACTTTAGTATATCAGGTCTATAGATTCTCATCTGAGTAGCTCGGATATTCAAGGCAAACAATCTTCTGCCCCGGATGGTGCAACCTAGACATTCAAAGTCAGAGGTATCAGAGGTTGCGGGAGCCTTGTCAAAATTTCCAGAATCCATTAGCCATTTTCTACGCCCGATTGATGACGGGAAGGGTACTTGCAACTTTTATACTTTTTAGGCATAAGGTCTCTTCGATGGTGTGATAGACCGGAGTCCTGCTTTGCACCTGATACACTACGGATAGTACCTAGACAGTTGAACTAGTTAAGTATATCAAAGCTGCTGCATCAATCTGCATGGCGGAGATGACAGGTACTCGTAGAGGTTGACGCTTGCCAGCCGTTAATCAGGAACAACAGATCTTGCATAAAGTCACTTGTCCGAAGAAACAACAAGCGGAGAAATCGATAGATAGATCATACAAACTAAGTACTGATACAACATGGATCGCAAATCAGCGGATTGGGTATACAAGTACACTTGCCGAGAGAATTACCAACCGGCGTGGTGGAGGATATACTACTTCAAGTAGTGTAGACGGAGCACCAGCTTGGCTCCTTTTCTCCTTGCCCTCCTGTCTTCAAGTCCCATTCCATTCATTGCCATTGCATGAGTACTACTCCTTTACATTCTAGCGAGACTTGCTACAGACTTGTGATTTGTGGTACCTCATGCTACTCGTGGAACCGGGATCGAATGCTGGTTTCTTTCACAATCAATTCAGATGCTTCCCCCTTCCTCCTGACGTGCGCTCGAATGTCCAGACCCAAATCGAATTTTTATTTTGATTTTTATAATTAAAATTTCGACACCCCTGGCACTATGCCGATCCGGAAAGCTTCGATAAGCTACAACCTAGACCGTCGATCCGTGTATGGCAAACCCAGTAAGATGGGTCTCCATCTCGGTGCATACCCACTCCACCCTACAGAAGGGGGTGACCGGGGGTAATCAATTCAATAGGCCAATCCGACAGTTAAAGACTGCTTCGTGACCTTTTTTTTCGACTTCATGAGCACATAATCATCGGTGATTTATCATTGTGGCGAGTCAAAATCCAAAACCAAGACTTTGACGTACACTATCTGGCTGGCCGACACCGGCTCAAACCCTCCATGTCTATGATCCATAACCACCCCCCTTTGATACTAGGGTATTGAAAGTCCAAGAAAGTAAAAAAATATGAAAAGGGAAATAAGTTCTCTGTCGATGCAAATGGCTTTCATGTGGTCTGTGTGTTTCCCATCTTGGCATAAACGCTTTGTAGCCTGTCTCCATCCGTGTAAATAGAGAAGCACCTGCATCTAGAGCTTAGGGCTTTTTATATTAGTATCTGTCACTTTGAACGTTCAAATCGAAGGTATCTTTGAATATTCTCAAGTGCTGCCTACAGTACTTGATTTTATCCTGAAATCATAAATAATGCACCGGTGACATAACTATCATTCCAGACAGGTTTCCTACCTATCTCCCTCTCCTTGCTGCCAGAGCTTTCATTCAACCGTGCTCCCGAGTTTCCCCAGGACTTTTGATTTGCCACTAAATTTCATTGCAAAATCCAAGAGATAAGCCAGTGAGCCCAATCCCAAAGCTCATGTGGATACCATTCAAGAAGAGCTCTTTGGTGATGTGATCTCACATAGCTGACATGTGTTGCTAGGAGAAACAGCCTACCACCCTAACTGCTCACTAATACTATTTTCGACGATAGTATTGGTCTAATGAGATGAATTAGCTCGTTGCCTTATAGCAATCTCAATAGACATATCGTCCCAACGCATACAGAAAGCAATTTTAGTCGATCTCGCCGCTAAATGGCTGGAGGTTACTTCAACCTCCAGGTCACTCGCCGCTCAGGCACTTCTGATACTACACAATCAACGAGCAAAATATCTTCTGACTCAAATACATCATCAAATCCGTCATCTTACCAGCTAGATAAGGGACCACTAGACCCAAAGACGTATCAAGACCGGGGATCGCGGAACACTAGAGCACAGGGCAGGCAATGGAATGCAAGCATTCTGAGAGGCGCCAATTGCAGGCCGTCCACATTTGACGGGATTAAACATCAGCAGTCCAGTGGATCTACGCGTGAGTCCCGAAGGGACCACAGGGGTTTCATGTTGCTTCAGAGGCCACTCCCAACAGCCAGCATTCCACATATCCAGTGCCAAGGTTCCATCGATCTCAAGCCGGGATTTCCAGTGGAGGAACGAAGCTCTGGCGCGTCAGCAGATGGCACTGGCTTGAAGATCAGCTCCAGGATAAGCTCCCCTCCAGCTCCTGGGGAAAATGAGACCAATTTTAGTACGAATGACAAGGGGCAATCGACATCTTATGTCCTCGGGAGCACCCAGCAGCCTGTATCCCCTCCGACTTGTCCTCAAAATTCTCCGAGATCAAGTTCTGGTCCAAGTTTAGTGACATCGCTCGCGTCGACTCCGACTGAGGTGGCGTTTGTCGAAGATGGAGATGAAATTCCTATGATCAGCTTCTCCGAGAAACAACAACTCTTCAACGACTTAACAGATGATGACAGGCCCATCTTAGATGGACAGTCTATACCAACACGCACTTTCAACGTCCACAGTCTCGTGCGACAAATGTCACGTCCAGACTTTTCCTTTTTAACTCGCCTTCGTGCTCCCTCGCCTAGTCCACTCTCTGGTCAAGACTCTCTATCCGAGGATCGTTCCTCTGAAGATCGTGACTCTGAGACATCCATTGAGCGGCCAGCAAAATACCGGCGAGGAATCCTCTCTTCCTTGCTGAAACTATATGACCATCAGAACGCCGGTCATCATAACTACGACCATAACGGACGGGGCCGGTATGGTCGTTCCCGTCAAGGGAGCACCTCCGAATGGAGTGGTCGGGGAATATCCCCAGATCCTCTTTGGAAACCTCACCGGCCCCAAAAGTGGTACGAGAAACCTGGCAATGCATCAACCCCTTCTCTCAGCAGCTCGCACTCCAAGAATACATCGCCTCTCAGTCTACTCAAGCGTTCACGAAGTAGTGGCGCCGTCTCAGGGAGTTCTATGAGTGGAGCAGCTCGACGTTGGATGAAGCCTGCTCTAGAAGATGAGATACGCATCACTGTTCATATCGCCGAACTGCTTTCACGCCAGAAATACTTGATCAGACTCTGTCGAGCCCTGATGAAGTATGGCGCCCCGACACATCGCTTAGAGGAATATATGCGTATGACTGCTCGCGTTCTTGAGATCGACGGCCAATTCCTGTATATCCCAGGCTGTATGATCATTTCCTTTGATGACGCTTCAACACATACAACGGAGGTGAAAGTTGTTCGGTCCAGTCAGGGAATCGACCTTGGAAAGTTGGCAGATGTCCACGAGACCTACAAAGAAGTGATTCATGATGTGATTGGGGTAGAAGAAGCTATTGGACGTTTGGAAGAAACCATGAAAAGACCAAGCAAATTCCACATTCTCTTCCTCATCTTCGCCCACGGCTGCGCGAGCGCGTCTGTGGGACCCTTTGCGTTCAACGCTCGACCTATCGATACACCTATTGCCTTCTTACTGGGCTGTCTTCTCGGTGTATTACAGCTGATTCTCTCGCCTAAATCAAGCCTATATTCGAATGTGTTTGAAATATCAGCTGCCGTGCTGACTTCTTTTCTTGCGCGGGCCTTTGGAAGTATACACTTTCAGGGAGAACCGCTCTTTTGCTTTTCTGCCTTGGCACAAGCAGCTATCGCATTGATTCTCCCTGGCTACACCGTGCTATGTGCGAGCCTGGAGTTGCAGTCACGCAGTATCGTTGCAGGATCTGTTCGTATGGTGTACGCCATTATTTACTCCCTCTTCCTTGGGTTTGGAATTACTATTGGCACAGCTGTCTATGGACTTCTGGATCCTCAAGCTACGACGGCCTATACATGCCCTGCCAGCCCTATAACCAACGAATACCTCCAACGCTTCCCATTTGTCTTGATATTTACCGTCTGCCTGGCTCTCGTCAATCACGCAAAGTGGAAACAAATCCCCATGATGATGGTGATCTCCTTGGCAGGGTATGTGGTCAGCTATTTCAGCTCTAAGCGTTTCTCTTCCAACACCCAGGTATCTAATGCCTTGGGTGCTTTTGTGATCGGTGTGATTGGGAACCTCCACAGCCGATTACGCCACGGACTCGCCGCAGCATCCATGTTGCCTGCGATCTTTGTACTTGTGCCCTCCGGTCTTGCTGCGAGTGGATCTCTCATCTCAGGGATCACTTCTGCGGAGGAAATGACCAAGTCCCCATATGCAGTTGTTGCAAATGGCACGCAGGGGTTTGTCGATGCTGCAAAGAATTTCTCCGCAGATGAGCAGAGGAATCAAAGCTACGGTGTCGTTTTTGATATTGGGTACGGTATGGTTCAAGTGGCCATCGGCACTACTGTAGGGCTTTTCTTGGCTGCGCTTGTGGTATACCCTTTGGGTAAAAAGCGCAGTGGTCTGTTTAGCTTTTAGCTTGGGTCATGATAATACCCGGGCACCTACTATGGACATATACGTCCGTGTATTGCATTCATCGCGTGATACCGCCATTTCATCTTTATTTGTCCCTTTTCAGTCTCTTATCTGTTGCAACTGAACCTTCATGAGGATCGAATTTCTACAATGATTCTCCGGTTTGTTCACATTCCTTCAGCAACCGAGGCGGGGGCTTGCTTGCTGTTTCCACTTCTCATATTGTGTTGTTTATTATGGACAATTCTGGTGCAGTTCATGTCGTGAACGATTGAGGCGAGGAGTTGGAGAGCGCTTGTTGTCATATATCCTTTTTCCTACCGTCTCTCGCTTTTTCCTTTTCACTCCTTCGTCCCTCATCGACAAAGTCTATATCGACTCACCAATTCCGAATTTGGATTCGGATATACATAGAAGATACGATTCTTACGAGTCACGACCAAAATCATCGAGGCCCCCTTTTGCGTTCACTCTTTTGATATTTCATCAGGTCACTCACTTGATCCTTGGGTTTTTTTTTTGGCTTCACTCTAGCACCAGCAGAAATACGTGCGCTGGCTGTATAGGGATTGTTATTTTTCATGAGGTTTTTATTTGTATCTAAGCGGACTTAATTTTGCATCGGGGTAACAATTATGATATTAGTGTTTGTTTTTGTATTGATTTTCGAGCTCAAACTATTACTTGTTCACTTTGCTGTATACGTTGATCTTTTGGGTGGAATCTTTGATTGACCCGAGCAGCCTTCAAGCTCTACTCAGGTGTACCAAATTAAATAATCTACTAGTACATATAGAAATATGCGGACAAGAGGGCTCAGTGGTAGTATATACTACTATCGAGGCAGTACTTTCGTACTAGATAGAGCATTGAGATATCTATGGATCATCTAGCCAATATATCGTACTCAGTATACCCAGGTGTACCTAGTGTAGTAATCTCAGTACTTCAAGAGCTTGACCTGTTCTCAATTTGAAAATGTGTAATGTTTAATGGGTTGATATATCGTGGTACATTAATTAAGAATGAGGCTGACTTACAGTTGAGCCGCAGTGCACCAACGCACGTTCGGTTAGCGCGAATGACACTTGCATAATGCATTTTTCAGGCATCGAAAACAATGCAATTGTTACGGGAAAAATGAAAGACTTGAGTAAAATGCATTGTTAGGTAACATTATAAATTTGGAAGCTCAGACGATGTCTCTTAATAGTATACTCAATAGTATTGATTGTTTATGCCTAAGGTAAGTTAACTACTATGCAGAGCCTAAAGGCTCAAGAAATGGAAGAAAAGTCCCATATTGAATCCATCGCGTGGTATATTAGACATCACCCAATACCCAGAACTCCATTTGCTTGCAGAATAATTGCGATGCAACCCAGCCCAATCCCTTTTACGCCATTGCTCAGCTCTCCTTTGAAAGGAGGATTCGTCAAGATCATCATATCAGTCCATGGTCTTGAGATGAACGTGAGAAAACAGAATGATAGAAAGAAAGAGAAAACAAAAACGGTGTCGCTGAAAAAAGACCGAAGATACCAGTGAAAGAAAGCCCCGCTTGCTTCAAACCTCCAGGAAACATACCAGTGTTTCCCTCGTACTGCGATCAAGATGTGAAAGAGGTAGATCGTGATCACAAAGACTACCACTACCGCCGTTCCACCCGGCTGAGTGCCCCAAGTATCAATCCTATATCTTGACGCGGCCGTGACGTGGGCAAACGCGAAGGCTTCTCGTTGGGATCCTCTCCCTCGATTGAGAGTTGTTGCTGGAGATTTTGAGCATCGCGTTCTTCCAGACGCTCAGCACAAATGCGTAGTAGCCGCGAGGAGAAGGAATCCGCCGTGGATCGGTATAGTTCGATATCGTGAAGTCCCGCTGCCAAGGAATCGAGTGTTGGCGCCAGATCTTTGGTGATTCTTGAAAGACGGGCTGAGACATCTGCGGGAGATATGGACCATAAAGCCTTTTCTGAAGTCGAGCTTTCGCCTTCTGCGGCGGGATTGGATGGATTGAGAGATTTATAGAGAGCTTGTTGGGAGGGATCGAGGAGAGAAATATCGACTGCTTCGGGAGCTTGTCTTTGGGAGCCGGGGGGTTTGCTTGCAAGGGAAGTGATAGAGTCGATGCGAGGGATTGGCGGTTGTTTATGGAGAGCGTTCAAAGCATGTCTCTCCTTTTGGAGTCTGTTGGCCATAATTAGCGGGTATGCTCATCAGCAGTGTCATGAAGATGCTCACTTGTGTATTTGTTCCTCCAGCTCCTTGATCTTTTCAGTGTTCTGCACATTTCTCGGATTCGGTTTCTTGACCACAACGGCTGGCGGGTTCACATCCTCGCGACTAAACCAATTCGATAGTTCTGAGTTGGATGAGAACTCTTTCTGTAGATCTTCCTGTATAACGCGGGCTAGACAGAGTTAGTCCCCGTACTGAACAATTCTTCGCATTTTCCGATGAACTTACCAGCAAGGTGCGCACTTTGGTCCTCCTGGTGGAAACTTGAAGGTTTTTCACCCAATGCACGCGTTGCACACCATGTCAAAAGTTGCCGCATTCTGCGTGGCTCAGGAAGCCCTTCGTCGGCGATGTGTTTATAAAAATCAGCAGTACGAACCTCCCGATGTGGGAGTGCTAAATCCAGAGAAAAATCGTTAGTATTTCCATTTGTCCTCGCAGAAATTTGATGCCCAATATCACGCACCATTAGAGGCCCCTGAATCGATCAAAGAGCTAGCTCTCCGTCCTCGCATCTCAGAGCTAATTCGACGCCGTCCCTTGCCCGATTTCTTCCCCCGCAGTTCCTTATTGCGCTGTATAACCGGTGTATCGGCAACCGGCAACGCAACCTTGGTAGGCGGCTCCGGTGATTTGAACCCATTCATATCTGAAGTTCTCGACTTGGATGGCCGTCCGGGTTTCCTTTTCTTATGCGGAGATGGTTCCTCTTCGAATTCTCGGGGTCGAGATGAACGTGCTGTTTGTTCGTGTCGAGTTGGTGGTTCGGGAGTTCCCGATTGCGCGGCACCCTTCGCCGGTCGCCTTGACGGAAGCTCAGATGTTTTCCCCTTCGCGGGCACTACAGCTGCAGTCTCTCCCACCCGTTTCTTTGGCGGTCGCCCTCTTCTCGGTGTTGATTGTGCTGGCGCGGCATTTTCCACATCTGAATGAGGGATCTCTGGTACCGATTCCATTTTCGAACTTGGTTTTGATTTCTTTGACGGCACCCGAGCAAATTGAAACCCCTCATCATCTTCATAATCTGGACACGATTAAAATTACAGGTTAGCAATGCTTCTATTCTAGAGCATTCGCTACTTGCGCTTGGATCACTCACTCGCTTTTCGCTTGCTGTCATTGTTTGTGATTTCCTCCAGTCCTTGTTGATTTGCGCTGTTGCGCGTACTCCGTCGCGCCCCTCGAGGTCTTCCCGCTGAAGTTGACGCGGTCGTACGCGATTGCGCTTGAGAAGCCGCCATTCCAATCGTCCCCAGCGGTTCACGGCGCTTTGTTTTGGTCGTCGTGGTTGCCAGAACCGCGATGGTCATGCCAGGAGATAGTCACGCGAAATGTTGATTAAGGGTGGAATAGTGAGGTTCCAATAGACTGACGGTGTGAGACCTCACACCACCACCCTGCGTATTCAATTGCGCGTCTTATCGTTCTTAGAGAATACCCGGTTTTTCGGACGGAATCAGAGTAGCACGAGGTCGTGCCACTTTTCGCGTTGATAAGCGGTTTTTGGTCGCCTGAAGGGGCTTCCAGTGGATTCAGAGCCTTAAAGTGTTATATCGGAGCGTATCGGATGAAAGCGACAAAGAACTTGCTGGGAAACAGAATTCGCATTTGACCATTCAACAGAGAGGATGTTGTTGCAAGTTTGAGTTGGTTGTTGGTTGTTGCTGCGGGCGGCAAGGGAAGCGCAGGAGGATTTGGGGGAAGATTCACGCGGTTGTTTTGGTCGCGCGTGGGGCGCTAGTCTGTTTTGGGGCAGCCCCTCACAAGTCATCAACCAACTATAAAAATGATTATATTATATCTATGATTATATCTATATTACTTGGTATTTGTTAATTAATTATAAGTACTACAGAACGAAGATAGTCCCAATGTTCATTGATGTGTCCAGCGACTATGCGCATATGATGTTTAAGTTAACGCTATGTGCAAACCCCTCAAAACGCCCAAATATTGCACAAGAAAAAAGGAATGAAAAGAATAACAGATATCCAGATATGTCCAATGAAGAAAGGTATCTAGGAGCTGAGCCTAGTCCCTTGATGCAAAAAATTGCGAAGATGCGAAGAAAACAAAACAGAAGTCAGATGAAGAGGAAGAGGATTAGTGGACAGTAGCACCAATGGGCGCATGTTCAGCAGCAGCCGACTGGCTACCTTCAATGCGTCGCTTGGCTTCTTCCATGTCTTCTGCTGTGATGTTTTCTGCATTTTTGGGCATATCTGGTTCGAATTGAGGTACATCAGGACTGTGACCAACCGACATACCAACTCGGATCTAGATGAAAGGGGAGAAATGTTGTTAGTTTTGGACCGCGAAAATACTAAGGCAGGTTCTTACCAATGTCTCTAATGGACCCTTAGAGTTGTCAACCAGGTCTTTATCGAAGTTGATCATTCCCTCTTCAAATAGAACAAGAAGAGTAGAGCCACCAAATTTGAAATATCCCAGCTCCTCTGCCCGAGAAACCTTCTCGCCTGCCTTGCGCGTGATGATCGTACTACCAACCATCATGGCTCCAACGCAGACAACCATCACACGACCATGGGCAACGGAGTCAATAGGCACCAGAATGCGAACATTCTCCCCATATACATCGAGCGCCGAGCGAATAGCCATCGGGTTGACCGTATAGTATTCACCTTCGATGGTCTTTGGCTCACCCATCACTCCGTCAACAGGAATATGGAAACGATGGTAATCCTGAGGTGCAAGGCGGAAAACCCCCACGGCACCATTGCGGTACCGAGCTGCATCCTCAGGATAGGCATTTCCAAGTAATCGTTCAACGGAGAATTCTCGACCTTTGACCCAGATACTGGTAGCATCGTCCATCCGATCGAAGACCACAGATCGACAATCAGCTGGGGATACGACAATCTTTGGCTCATTCGGGGCAGAGCAAGGGCGTGCCTCGGGCTTTAACGCGCGGTAGAAAAACTCGTTGAAATTCCGGAACTTCTCAATGGGCTGCAAGACCTCTGACATATCCAGGCGATGGAAATTGATGAAATCCTGGATTTGACTAGCCGAGGCTGGATCATCGTACTTTCGGCCCTGCTTGACACTGAGGGAACGGAGAACCCGACGGACTGTGGAATGAATATATTTTGTTAGAGTTCATGTTTCTTGTCTCATGTGTTTAAGGCTGTATTGACTTACTTCGTTTCTTCTCCATATCCTTGCTCTTGAGACCCTTGTAAAGCAGTCGAATTCCAAGTCGGACATAGACACTCATACGCTCCTCGTTAATTTGACCAGTAATACGATCCTGAACCAAAATGTTGGCAGAGTTGGCACCAAGGCGATAACCCCCATAGGAGATTTTGGTGATAACCTTGGAGTACCATTTGCGCTGTGCCTGGCTCGAAGTGACAAAGCCACCCATAACCAGATTGTCTACTTGACGCCAATCACGACTGGCGCATGTCGCAATATGCGTGATGATATCCGCGTCCGATCGTTTCGCAAGTCGTGGTTGATGACAAAGTGGGCATTCGCGAATTTCCACCACATGCTCTTCGCCTCTCTCATCAGCTAGGTCGTCCGGGTGAAGCTCATCATCGTTCGAACTGGGTTGATCTTCTGTATTCAAGGTTGGCACGGCTATTTTATCGGGGTTAGCGTTTGATGTAACGGCGGCGTTTGGTTCCAAAGCGAGCTCATCGCTGCTAGATAGCTCCTCACTTTCTTGACTTCCGACTGATGACGGTGCTGGGCGGCTTCTTGGGGGCACGGCGGACACCGAGTTCTTTCTCTGCAGTGCTCGCAGGGTGTCTTCGAGACATATTACTGCTTGGTCGAATGTGAGATCCGCAGTCTCGCTGGACTCGTTTTCAGCGCTGAAGCGTTCGAAGAAGCTATCTATCGTTGACTCTTTTAATGTAGAACCCAGAGTATCAAGCATTGTCGTCATCTCGTCTTTATCAATGCGACCACTATCATCCGCATCATATTGTCGGAGCATGAGAAGCCAGAACTGTTGACGTAAAGCACTGTAAGGTAAATATTTCGCTTTGACATGTAATTCGGGCGAATGCTTGTCCTCCCAGCGTTCACGATTCTTAAGAATCAGAGGAATCTTGTATTCTCTCAACATCTCTTCGTCTGCCGGAGGAATCGGTTCTGACATCGTTTCGGCCGTTATGGTTGGAACTTGCAGGGTCGAACTACTGCTGTCCACCGCGAGTGCCTCCTCTGGAGCGGAAGTAGACATCACTTTGTTGGCCATATCACTAACAGACTGCGTCGTGAGGGAAGATGCAGAGCTTTGAGTCTTGAACGGAGGCCTACCCATCCTGGAAAGACTCTGTGATGATGGCGAAGGACTGACGGCAAATCGAGGACTGTACTTGGCCGCCGGACTAGGCTCATCCAATTCTACAAAATGATACAGTCCGGTTTCGGGGTCGGCTTCAGGGCCACACTGAATGAGTGTTTGCAAAGGGAAGCTGGCCGATGCGACAAAATCATTGCCCGAGAACTTGTCTCGATCAATTACCGTAAAACTCATGAGGTAATTTTGCTCATGTTTCATGACTTGGAATACCATTTTTTCATGGTAAACGGGATTCAAGTTATGGCGCACGACTGGTGTTCTGAGTGTTTTTCTGCCGAGGGAGGTCACAACAAAGGGATCCATATCAAACGAAGTGCGTGTCACTGGAAGAAACATAGCAGATGAGTGGCTTTAGTCGACATACCGAGGGTGAAGAAGCTAGTTCAATCATACCATTTTTCTCTGGGGGGAGATCTGTCACTTTAACGATCTCCATGAAAACAATACCCTGCACACCAGAGCCCGAGCCCGAGAATTGATATGCACGGGCAGCCAAGGATTTGCGGCGTAACCGCGCCATTCGAAGACGTCTCCGGCGCTTCTCTACCACCTCCGGCTTGTTCTGGTCGTCAGTCTCATCCGATGTCTCCTCATCTTGATCATCCTGTTCCAATTCATCGAGCTCGGCTGGTATCTGGTCGAGCTGGTCATCGTCTTCGCCGATGCAGACCAAACTCTTGAATTTGCGATATATGTCTGTTGGCGAGGCTCTGGGGTCGGCCGAATCAGAAATAGAAAATTGTAGAAGGATTTCACCCGACACGGTGCTATCCTTCTTCTTTTTACGGTTGGAGCGACTGGAAAGTCGTTTCGATTTGAGATTGTACCATTTGGGCTGTCCCATTGGCGTTAGCGAGTCTCTCTTCGCAGACGATTGATTCCATGCCCACCTCTTGGGTAATTTGTCCATCCTGGAAGATATCCTCCAACGCGATATCGAACTCTCCCATATAATCCTTCCCAAAGCGATCATGATCCCAACAAATGCATTCTAAGAGCGGCACACCCAGCACGGGCATTGAAAATGAGACGTTCCATTCTGGGTTCAGGGTCTTGGATATTGTGGGGGTAGATTGTCTGGCATCTCCTAATGACACAATCAAGTACTGTATACGTATATGTGCGTCAGTAAAGGCGAGTGGCAATTGATGAGGGAAGAGAGGCAGGAGAGGAAGGGAATGCTTGTAGTTGTCTTGTACTGACCGGATCACTTGTGCCACCTCGATCCTTGGGGGCTAAATTTCGACCCTAATCGCAAATTATATGGTGTCAGAATAGTGGTCTCGTGCGTATTGTAGGAGGGAGGAGGGAGGAGGAGGAGGAGGAGGAGGGGTAATGTGGCCTCCCTCTTTGCGATTCTGTGACGAACATACCTTAATGACATTCACCTTCAAGAACAAAGGTTTTGACTCTGCTGATCCGGTTGATCTCATGGGACTCGTGCTTCTACTCTGTCCGGGAGTAGAACTAGCACTTCTCGCAGAGAGATGCGAACTGAGACGCTGCGGGATTGGCAAGCGGACCATGGCGGATGAGAAGGACAGCAATTGAAGAACGGAGGTGCGCGGGAGGTGTTCAACCACAACAATCAATCAACACACACAAAGTCAAACAAAGCGAGATTGGGGGCGGGAGATCACTCTTGATCACTCCAGACCCCTGAGATCACGATGAACCGTATCCTCGGTGAAGGTGGCTTGTCTTAGTGGTATTTTTTTTTTCTGCCTTTTGTCTTCTGCCCGTATTCCCCGGCGATCTGCTCGGGTCGATCCCAGGTTTAAAAGCCAAGACTTGGTGCCACCCACAGTACCAAAGAAAGTCCCGCGGGGTGGAAGTGGGTGAGTAATGGTTGAGAGTGGAAGAAGAGAGGGGACGTTCAAGGAAGAATTAAATATTGGAATTGATATTGGAAAGTTCGAGATGGTCGCCTTAGAGGGGGAAGGGAAGAGAGAAGGTCAAAAGGTCCGAGAGCGACCAGACCAAGTTGGATTGAAATGGAGAAAAGACGAGACGCCAACTGACTAAATACTTCACTATGGAGGACCGTCAGTAATTCACTCCAATAGTTTACAAGCAAGATTCACGTCAGACTCCACTTTATGGAAATCCGGATGCCTTGACTGGGTCATGTCTCTCTTTTTTATTTTATTCTGTGCTAGCTAGCTATTTAAGTAATTAGTATGATTTCCTTTTTTTTCTCCTATTCAATCTGTCATTGTCTATACACAATAGAAGTTCTATTGTCTACTTCAATATATGTATATATATGTATGTGTTATTGTTTGTTGAAAGCTGTTGAATCATCTCGGGGATACCCCGCAATCCCCGCGTGCTGTTTATACCTCACAATATCCCTTGATGACATCGGCAAATCGCAGACAATCGTGCCAGTCTACAATCCCTCAAGTATGGGCCATCTTAGAATTCCATTCAATTAATTCCATCTGTTTGTCATTGCTAAGTAGCATCACTTACTAAACTCGTCTAATCCTGTCGTCGGTCTATCCGACCCCAAACCTCATCCGCATTGGCCTTGTCCTTGGTCTCCGGAATTCGACGATAAATAAATATACTAAATGTTCCCGCCATCAAGGCAAATAACCAGTACACTTTGCCTCGCCCACCAAGTGCCTCATTCAACACTGGGAAAAATTGTGCTACCACAAAGGTAGCAATCCAGTTGGCCGCCAGCGCCCAACTTTGAGCGGCCCCAACTGCCTCAGGACCGACCAGTTCGGAGGCTAAAATAAAGGGCACGGGACCCAATCCCACAGCAAAGGACGCGACAAACAATAAAGCTGCAATCGCAGCCGCAATCTTCTGATTGAAATAGATCCCCAAGGCTAAGAGAACCGAACTGCAACCCATCCCGGAGATACTCAGCAGGAGACACGTCTTCCGGCCAATCCGATCGGGCAATGGCGAGCAAGCGAGGGTCATGAACAGATTGATGGCGGAGATCAAAATGGTGAGTAACGCGGCTGTGCCCGGGAGAATACTCTGTAATAGCGAAACGCTATACATAACAATACTGTTCACCCCAGTAAACTGTTGAGCCACCATGATACCAACCACCGCAATAATGGCAGGACGATAATACGGGTCTCGAACGGCCTCCATCATGGTGACTGCGGTTTGTTCTTGATCTGGGCTGTCGGAGCTTGGTGCAAGAAGTGACTCTTCCTCGCGAGACGAAGGGGTAGTACTCCCGACCCGCCATCCCGCCATCTCGCCTTCAATGTCTGCATTCTGCCCGCGAATCCGTTGTAAGACTTTGCGGGCCCGACCCGCCTGGCCATGCTCAGCAAGCCAAGTTGGGCTTTCCGGAATCATAAATAACCCGAGCAACTCCAATACACCAAGAAGACCCGCCACAGCAAGAATCAACCGCCAGAGGCTATCATGGCTCCAGAAATAGCCCAACGTCTGAGTGATCAGAATCCCAACATTGGTCATAACCTGAGTAAAAGCTCCAAAAAATCCCCGCGACTGAGGAGGTGCTACCTCAGAGACATAAATGGGCCCAACCACGATCGCAGCACCTGACCCTACCCCCGAAAGGAATCTCCCCAGCGCGAGTAGCGGAATAACCGGAGCTAAGGTCTCGGCTACGGGGCCTAGAATAAAGAAAATAGTCGTTGCTTGCAAAGCTATCCGTCGTCCATACTTCGTAGATACAGGCCCTGCCAGCAGGGCTCCCATAAATCCTCCGAGTGTGTAAATCGATGACACCAGGCCAAACTGGGAGGGATTCATTGGAAGGCATTGCGGGAGACCATGGAGTGTCGCTTTAGTAGAATGGATCGATTTCTTTTCGCAAGTGATGATAGATTGAGGAGCATTTAGTTCAGCCTAGCAGATAAATATTCATGTTAAACAATAGCTCTTTCTTGTCTTTCCCTCTCTTCGGGCATAAGCATACGTACCAAGTGATACCCAAACTGAAGTGGACCTAGAGTGACGATGAAGATGAGAAAAACTAAGTAAGGATTGACCCGCGACTGGGTCGACTGGCCCGCCATTATTGTGTTGTGCAATGAAGCTCAAATTAAGTCATGAAGAGCTGAGCTGAGTTGCTCAAAAGGTGAGATTGAAAGAAGATGAGAAGATGACGTGCATCAACGAGGAGCTCCGATAAGCACAGCGCCAAGCCCCCAATTGGGAAGAAGGCGGAGACCGGCAACGGACACTTTCAACCTCATCGCCAATCATTTGAGAAGTATTCAACTCTTCGTCAAGGACAATTCACTATTCAGGCTTTTTTCTTGCTGACTCCCCCTCTCCTGCTTGATGGAGAACAAGCAATGAGTCTGACTAACCCACCTTCTTCCGGTCCACTCTCTGCTCGTCGGACTGTTGGTCAAAGCCTGAAGCGCTCAGCTGTTGATGGTAATTATATCTAACCTTCTGGCTCGTCTTCTCTTTCTCTATCGCCCTTTTTCTCTCCGTCTTATGCTCTCTGTCTAAATTTCTCTTTGATCGTCAAACTTGTAACCCTTCCTATCCCCTCTCGCCATGTTCGGAAAGGGGTTTTCATTTCACAGTTCCGGAGGCTATCATCCACGTGGTAATTTATTTCCCTCGAGACAGTCTTGACTTGTTATTTGGTCTCTGTTTATTCCGATTCCTTTCCTTTGGTTTTTTCTGTCATGGTATGACGTGAAAAGTTGGCATTCCTTCCGTGGGGTTTTTCGACTAAACGCTTGGATTCGTTGATATGTTTCTGCTCTGCTTCAACACTATACCGTGGCGGACTTTGGACAAACCAGCTAATTATCATCTACTAATAGAGCCTTATGATACTTCCCGGGGACTATCTGGATCATCTGGATATACTAGCAAAGTCCGGGTCCGAGATCGGTACCATATCGTGGGTTTCATCAGCAGTGGAACATACGGTCGTGTTTATAAGGCTATTGGCAAAAATGGCCGGAAAGGAGAGTTTGCCATTAAAAAGTACGTCTCTGGATCAGTTTCTTGTATAATACCTTACTGATTCTAAGCCGATCTCCAGATTCAAGCCAGACAAGGAAGGCGAGACTATCCAATATACGGGTCTCTCACAATCCGCCATCCGAGAGATGGCTCTCTGCACTGAATTGAACCATGCCAATGTCATTCAGCTGGAAGAAATCATTTTAGAGGATAAATGTATCTTCATGGTATTCGAATATACCGAGCACGATCTACTACAAATTATCCATCACCATACTCAACCTCAGAGACATCCAATCCCCGCCCGAATGGTCCGCTCAATCCTTTTTCAACTGCTCAATGGGCTGCTTTACTTGCATACCAACTGGGTCCTCCATCGAGATCTTAAACCAGCCAATATACTGGTTACGTCCGGTGGTGCCATCCGTGTCGGTGATCTGGGTTTGGCTCGACTCTTTTACAAACCTCTCAATTCACTCTTCTCTGGCGACAAGGTAGTGGTCACCATCTGGTACCGAGCCCCCGAACTTCTCCTCGGCAGTCGACATTATACACCAGCTGTCGATATGTGGGCCGTGGGATGCATTTTCGCAGAGCTTCTATCGCTCCGTCCAATATTCAAGGGCGAGGAAGCGAAAATGGATAGCAAGAAAACGGTGCCATTCCAACGAAATCAAATGACGAAGGTCGTGGAAATTCTGGGTCCTCCACGCAAAGAGACATGGCCAGGCTTAGTCTCCATGCCCGAATACACCCAGCTCCAATCAATGGTCCTCCACCGACAACCACCGCATTATCACCGTGGTCCCAATCTGGAGGGTTGGTATCAAAATTGCCTGAAAAATGCCGGCTACTCTTCCAGCTCGAGCACCGGCACGCCTGGTACGGACGGATTCAATCTACTTTCTCGGATGCTGGAATATGATCCTACCAAGCGGATAACCGCCGAGGAAGCTCTGGAGCACCCATACTTTACCAACGGGGGCCCAATTAGTGGCGATTGCTTTGATGGCATTGAGAGCAAATACCCACACCGTCGTGTCACCCAAGACGATAATGATATTCGAACTGGTAGTCTTCCTGGAACTAAGCGTAGCGGTCTACCTGATGATTCTTTGATGAGAGCCTCGAAACGACTTAGGGAGTGATTCTTGGCTGAAGATTGCATATTATCTACGCTCATCGTGGAGTTGAGGTTTTCGACGACTGGCTCACCATCGCGTTTTTCATTTTCATTTTTTTTTTCTCTCTTCATCTCGTTGTCATCTCGGCGCTGGCGTTATTGTAATTCAGACACTAGTCCGACTTCCATTATGATACCTCTCGGATGCACCAGTAAATAAGTTCAATTTCAGATTTGCGGCAGATGGGTATGATTCTTGCAATGACCATACGCCGTGAAACTAAGCTTCAAATTCGTTCCCAGCTATCAAATGATTGTGACTATAGCCCACTAGTAGTACATTTGACCCAGTTCCATTCCATCCAAACCATCCCAACCAAGGCGCCATAAAAGATACAAATGTAGATCATAGAGGGATTCCGCGACAATTAATAGCCTGAAAGCCGATAGTTAGCCTTAAGAACCGTCAAATATGCATTTCATACACTTACCATTCTGTTCTCGTCGGTTATCACCACCATTATCATCCTCTTTTCCTCCCCCGCCACCCATAGCTTCTGCCTGACCGGCAGCATCCTGAATACCCTGATCATCACCACGAAGCTTCTCGAAATACCCTTTAATATCCTCCGCGCTGACAGCCTGTCCACTTTCAGCAAATGGCTTGAGGAAGTCCTTGACCTTATCACGGAGGTGGTTATAAATCATAGCCCCCTCGATAGCCCGCACACGATCTACATTGCTGAGGGCAGCCTCGCCGCGCTCGAGGAGACTACCTGTTCCCGTGCTTGCGGCAGCGTTGCCCTCACCGTCGTCGGAGAGGGGTGGTTCGTAGGTGTCTTCCTCTTCGCGAAGTTGAGGGAAAGGCGCAAGCGCAGGGAAGCACTCAGCGCAACGGCAAAGGTTATCGTGGAAGTTTTCCTGGAGGAAGAGAGAGAAGGATTCGACCGGGACAGAGGATGGGAGGGAAGCATGCTTTGGCTTGGGAGCGTCTGTTGACGAAGGTTCAGGAACTTGATTAGATGTGGATGGCTCTTCTTCGACGGTAGCAAGTGCCGTTGGCTTGTTGTCACCAGTAGAAGCTTCTTTTGTGTTTTCGTCCTTCACTTTCTTTGCTGTCGGTTCTCGTCCAGATGGTACGTCATCTTCCGCCTTGCGCTTTTTCGAATTCTCTACTTGCTCTTTCTTTTCGTTCGAGACTTCGACGTCCTCTGCATTTTCATTGTCTGCCGTGACAGGTTCTTTCCTTTCTAGTCCGCCATTTTTGAAGACAGGCGGAAGGAAACCTGAAGTTCCTGCATACTTCTTGAGCCACGGGTTGGAGTCGAGACACTTGAAGCAGATCAGGTGCCAGAAGTCGTCCTCGCTTGGGAAGCCAGGCGGGAGGGGCGTCTCTTCATCATCGCCTTCTTGTACTGCTGCTCCTTCATCATTGGCAGCATCACCCCCGTTGACAACCTCACGTTTCTCTGTAGCTCTATTTGCTTTATACCAATCCCTCGGCAAGCCGATGAGACACTCCGGATGCCACCAGTCCTCACCACATCCACCAGTTTCTACCGTTCCAAGACCTAAGCATTGAAACATAGTACCCTTTTCTTGATGGGGATCATATTTCTCCCCACATCCACAGAATCGGTTTCGGAAATTCTGGTTGTATTTATTGCCCGATGATGCCTCTTGGGAATGAACACCTTTGCGGCCGGTTTTTGGATCTTCACGCAGCGTGCACGGGGAAGTAGAAGGCATGCGAGTGGTTCCGCAATCACAGACGAAACCACGTTTGTTGAACAATTCGACAAGGGAATGCTCGCCATGGCAGGCAATAGAGCACGAGTAACAAACGGCAGCGGGGGTGTATGGGTCATCGGACTTTTCGGGGACAGGATTGCAAGTCAAACAGGCGAAAAGGCTCTGTCGGAGTGCTCCGAGATCATGGGTACAAGAGTCGAAGGACTGTATATTGATCACTGTTAGCTCTGCTGTGGCGGGTATGTACTATCTAATGGACTCACATATGGTAGAACTTCGCGAGCATCGGCTTCTAGTTGAATTTGAGACTCAATGAATCTGGATGAGATTAGTATACTTTCGGAATGCTTCAGTAACGGTGGTTGAGGTGATCTCATACTCTTTTGCTGTCTGGGAATTCTGCGAACCAAAACTCTCGCGCCGGCCCTCGGCAGACTTGAGTTGGTCGGTAGTTGAATGGAATGAATCCATCTGAAGTATCGCGCAATGACTCTCTAGACTTTTGAGATCAGTAGAGCCAAGACAATGTCAGCGAGACAAACTCGAGTAATGGGAACTTCCCCAGATGTTGCGGCGACGGGCAACGCGATGCGCCAGCTATGTTTGCTTTGTTTGCACAGGCTGTCCAGCGTTCAAAATGCAGCATTGACGGCGCGGGATATGTCTGTATGCAGTTCAAATTGGATTATGAAGCAAGGGATAGTTCTTTTCACCATGAATTGTTGATGTGTCTTTCACCTTTTCTTCCCTTGATCCCTCATAATCTCTACAGCACATGAACTCTCCAAAATCTCCCTTCATCACGACTACATCACACGTGACCAACTAATAAACCCCAATCGGGAAATCAGGACGCGTCGCGTTTCACCGCGACGCGCCTCTTTCTTCTCCGCTCGGCCCAACCACTCGGAGGGCCTTCGAGAAAAATACCATCTCTCTCCACTCTCTCCCTACTATCCCATTCCTTATTTCCATCACATCTCGATATCTCAATCACGATTTCAAAAACAAAGATTGAGGTAAACATATAATATGGAGTCAGTGTTTACCCTTTCAAGGAAAAGAAAAAAAATTGATCTTGCGCATAACTAACTTCCTGCAGTCCCCTTCGTCCTAGCGACTCGGCCGCAAACCGCGGCCCGAGATCGAACAATCGCAAGCGTGAGAGAGAAGAAGACATTTCTTCGCCGGCGCCATTGCCCCCATCTAGTCGTAAGTGATTCAATCTCTCCTGTCCACGAGGATGGCGGGGTCGTGAAAATTGACCACAACAACAGCGACCGCACTGGGCTCATCGCCTCCCCCTATGCCGTTCGATGAGGATGAGGATGAAGACGAAGGTGCCGAACTTATTCCTGACATTGACGATGTGGACGAACTGGCCGAGGATGAAGATGGTATTGATCTGTTCGGCGACAACTTTGAACGGGATTATCGTGATGGCGAAGAGGAGAACTATGTCAATGAGGGGTACATTGACGATGAGGGAGATCACACTGAGCTTGATGCCGCAGCTCGCCGACAATTAGATGCTCGCTTGAACAAGAGAGACCAAGAACTAGCTCGACGACGCCGGATGCCCGCCGCCTTTTTGCAGGACGATGATGACCTTGACATGGATCTGTCGCGCCAGCCCCGTCGCCGTCGACACCACTATGATGAGGAGCGAGAGGATATCGATATGGCCGATGAGGGTATGGAGGAACTGTCTCTAGAGGAGCTGGCAGATGTTAAGGCTGCTAATATCACTGACTGGGTTACCCAACCCCATGTTCTCCGCTCCATCTATCGCGAGTTCAAGGCTTTCCTGACCGAGTTCATTGATCCTAGCGGTCAGTCGGTTTACGGTAACCGAATCAAAACTCTTGGTGAGGTCAACTCCGCCTCGCTTGAGGTCTCTTACGCTCATCTGAGCGAGACCAAGGCAGCTCTGTCTTACTTCCTTGCCAACGAACCGACCGAAATCCTGAAGGTCTTTGACCAGGTCGCGCTCGATGTCACTCTCTTCCACTACCCCCAATACCACGATATTCACAACGAGATCCACGTCCGTATCACCGACGTTCCCATCATCTACACTCTTCGCCAACTGCGTCAATCTCATCTCAACTGCCTGGTCCGCGTTAGCGGTGTTGTCACCCGTCGTACCGGCGTGTTCCCTCAGTTGAAATATGTGATGTTCGTTTGCCAAAAGTGTGGTATCACTCTGGGTCCCTTCCAGCAAGAATCCAGTGCGGAAGTCAAGATCTCGTTCTGCCAAAACTGCCAGTCGCGCGGTCCTTTCACAATGAACTCTGAGAAGACGGTCTATCGTAACTACCAAAAATTGACTCTGCAAGAGTCCCCAGGCTCCGTCCCTGCTGGTCGTCTGCCACGCCAGCGTGAAGTCATCCTCCTGGCCGATCTCATCGATACTGCGAAGCCCGGTGATGAGATCGAGATCACTGGTATCTACCGTAACAGCTACGATGCCCAGCTCAACAACAAGAACGGATTCCCCGTCTTTGCCACCATCATCGAAGCGAACCATGTCGTCAAGTCGCATGACCAACTAGCCGGTTTCAACATGACGGAGGAAGATGAACGTGAAATTCGGGCACTTTCTCGCGATCCTGATATTGTGGATAAAATCATCCGCTCTATGGCTCCCAGTATCTATGGACACAGCGATGTCAAGACTGCTGTGGCCCTTTCCCTCTTCGGCGGTGTTAGCAAACAGGCGCAAGGCAAGATGTCCATTCGTGGTGATATCAATGTCTTGCTTCTTGGTGACCCCGGTACTGCCAAGTCTCAGGTCTTGAAATTCGTGGAGAAGACTGCCCATCGAGCCGTCTTTGCAACCGGTCAGGGTGCCAGTGCCGTCGGTTTGACTGCCAGTGTTCGCCGTGACCCTCTAACAAGCGAGTGGACCCTAGAAGGTGGTGCTTTGGTGTTGGCTGATCGTGGTACCTGTCTGATTGACGAGTTCGACAAGATGAACGACCAAGATCGAACTTCCATTCACGAGGCTATGGAGCAGCAGACCATCTCCATCTCCAAGGCCGGTATTGTTACTACTCTGCAGGCTCGCTGCTCTGTTGTCGCCGCCGCCAACCCCAACGGTGGTCGCTACAACAGCACCAAGCCTTTCGCACAGAACGTTGACCTCACCGAGCCTATCCTGTCCCGTTTTGATATTCTCTGCGTGGTACGCGATCTGGTCGAGCCTACTGAAGACGAACGTCTGGCCAACTTTGTCATCGAGTCTCACCACCGTGCCAACCCAGTCCGACCTCTACGGAATGATCAGGGTGAACTGGTTGATGCTGATAACAACCGCATCGATGCCGAGGGCTATCGTATCGACAAGGAAGGTCGCCGTCTCCCTCCCACCCAAGAGGAGACTGCCAAACGTGCTGCTGAGCAAAAGCGCACTGAAGAAGAGAAGGAGGGCGAGATTCCTCAGGAGCTGCTTCGAAAGTATATTCTCTATGCTCGCGAGCGATGCCATCCCAAGTTATACCAGATCGACCAAGACAAGATCGCTCGTCTCTTCGCTGACATGCGTCGCGAGTCCTTGGCCACCGGTGCCTACCCCATTACAGTAAGTTGACGTATCTTCTACATGATCGGTTTCAATTCCACAGACTAACCATTTTCAGGTTCGTCACTTGGAAGCTATCATGCGTATTGCGGAAGCTTTCTGTAAAATGCGTCTGTCAGAATACTGCTCTTCTCAAGACATTGACCGTGCCATTGCCGTTACGGTTGATTCCTTCGTCGGTAGCCAAAAGGTTAGCTGCAAGAAGGCCCTATCTCGGGCATTCGCCAAGTATGTTTTTCCATCTCACGTATTTGGTATTTATTCGCGCTAATAATCTCCCTTTCAGATACACACTCTCACGACCCAAGCCGCAGTCCAAGCGCCGTGCCGGTATTCCCGTGTCTTCGGTCAATTAATTATCGGCTCTGTGATTTGCTTTCTAGTAAAATACCATCTTGTTTGCATGGGGTGTCTATGGCGTCTAGAGGGGGGCCTTTGGTTGGGCCATGATTTAATGAACGAATATGATTTATTCCACTTATTGTTGGTTTCTTCAACGTAGTATCAGTCGAGTATGACTCAGATATAGCCACGTCCATATCGTATGTTTTGTCGACTAGTACCTACCAGTCCAGGTAGAGGCAGAATAATTTACATCTTAGCCACTTTAGTTCACTCCCGAGTGAATTAAACCTTTTATGATTTATTCCACTTATTGTTGGAGTTAACTTGGAAGTTAACTGTAGTAACTATATCATCTCAACTTGCAAGGTCTATTACCCTATACTATATGTCTGCATACTTCACTTATAAACAAGATTTGTAATCTAAATCGTGCACACTATTGTACGACTAGAAGCACTTTCATTGTCTGAGTCTACATATAGCCAATGTTGATATCGAGTGAGATTTGAAGCAAGTAGAATGGTCAGTAGAAAATACAAGAAGCAAGGCCAATCAGCATGGAATGACTGCACACCAGGCCAATCAAATTCCAAGCACCCGCAAGAGAGAAGCAAAGAGCCAGAAATATAGGATAAAAAATAGAGAGAAAAAAAAATTAACAATAAACCAGCTCCACAGAGAGCAACGCCATGTCGGGCATCAGATCGCTGACGACGCCCCGAATGTTTGGGTATTACACAGAAAACAAAATCATTCCCTTACTGACAAAGGGAACTTGACAAAGAGAACATGGATATTGCCATGGCTTTGGTAAAACCAGACATCATAGCAGAATGTGCCGATGCAAAATCGATGCCATTCCAATTCGTCATGCTTCATTTCCATTTCTCTGCCATTCGATCCGCCATGTCAAAAACAAAAAAGAAATAGCCAGCGAGTTATTAATCGCTGGTGCGACGCTCAACTCGCGGTTTGCGTAAGCTCTTCATGCGGTTGAGGAAGCCTCCGCCACCCGCGTTAAGCTTGTTCTCGTCAGAAGTACGGTCATTAGTGGATTTGCGCTCTAGGCCAGTCGCCTGTTTGGGACTACTAGAAGAGCGAAGACGACCACCACCTTCAAGACGGGCTTCATGAATGCGTGCTGCCTTCTTGTCGTATTCTTCGTCATAATCTTGGAAGTATGGGTTGGTTTCATTTTGGCGGGAAGAGGCCGAATGGCTCGAGCCCATGGGTGCTGGAGAACCGGAGGGGAATGACTGATCTGTTGGAGACATCATCCGACCAGTACCACTCTTCCCTCGTAACCGTTGTGCGAGACTCTTCTTGCGCTGAAGACCCCCGCCTGGGGCAAGACCTTGTTCATTTTCACTTTGGCGACGTGCCATCGCCGAACGACTAGCCGGCGCACCATCCAAGAATGTGCTTGTACCAAGACCCGCACTCTCTGACCCATGAATGGGATCCACGTTAGACTTAGGATCGAAACTCACTGTTTCCGTGTTGCTGCGGTGAGCACCGGAGGTTGAGAAGTCGTTGTAGCCTTCCTCCATTCGGCCGTGGAAGAGGTTGAGATCAATGTTGGAGTTGTTCGGGCCCGAACCTCCAAGGGCCATGTTCGTGGAATTCTTTGGGAATGCTTGCATTGGCGCGATACGGGAGCCCTTTCGGTTGCGGTGAGGATTGCAAGCGTCGAAAGGACCATCATGGTGGAACACTAAGGTGGGAATTAATTAATACGCTGGAACGCAAAAGAAAACGATGCTGAGCAAGGTACTCACTTCCGGTGCCGTAGATACTCGTGACATCTAACTTATCGATGATATCCAATCGACGATCCTTGCGAGACGAGCGGGATTTACCGTCTCTTTGGCGTTCACGATCCCGATGGCGACGCTCTCTTCGGCGACGATCGTCATCATCATCAAATATTTTGGAAGCCCGCTCCATAACCGAGGACTCGGAATTGCGGCGAGGTCTGCGAGTCGTCTTGTCACGGGGTCCTACAGTGGCGGCCTTGGATAGACTTGGGGGGTCGGCGAAGATATCAAAAGGATCATTGGGGTCCTTCGGTCGCGATTCTGCGGGACGCCCCGACGGCCTTTGGGGGCGCTGGCGGCTAGATGGTCCCCGATCAGCAGGAGGCCGAATACCTCGAGGTTGAGCAGTTGTTGAGTTGGGATTGATCGACAGATTTTCCTACAGGGGATTGATTAGCAGGTGGCGATCGAAAGCGCACAAGGTCATCCACGACTGAGGTACTTACAAAGAGGTCACGGGTATTGTTGGTCACGTCTGGCTTCTCGGTTGGTGAAAACATGCTGGGCCCCGTGGTGATGCCAGGGGCAGATTGCGGCGAAAGTGCCTCGGTATCGTCAAGGAAAGGATTGGTCGACCTTGGACGTTCAGGACGCGAGGAGCTCGTAGTCGAACCAGCGGACGGAGACAGGGCGCGGTTTCGAAATGGATTGTTGGAGCCAAAATTGGTAGCTGTCGGTGATACCTGGTCTATTCACGTCGGGGTTTCACGTTAGTTTCTTCTCATTTCGATCGACAAATGCAATAACGGCTCAATGTTCAGTGCTCCAGTGTTCCCACCAGGGAGGGGGGAAGGACAACGAGCATTTTAAGTATCAAGCCGAACAAAGAAACCACCGAGCAACAGAGAACAAGCAGAGGCATCCGAAAGCGATGATTCGTCCTCAAACAACATTACGCACCTGTCGGGACTGGCGACACGCCGGGCGGGTACCCAAGCGCTGGAGGGGCATTCATGATGAGATGAAACGGAGGACGAGTGGAGAGCGATAGTAATGCGTTTGCATCAATCAGAGGGAGTATGTAATCCGTAGTGGTCGCACGAGTGGAAAGATAGACAAGGTGAGGGTGAAACAGAGACTGTAGCAGTGAAGGAAGAGAGTAGACCAAGAGAGAAGAGAAGACAATCTTAGTTCGTAAAGGGGTAAGAGAAGAGAAGAGATGAAAAGAGGAAGAGAAGAAGAGAAGTAAGTGGAGGAGAAGAAGTGGAGGGCAAAAAGACGGGATGGAGGGAAGAACGAGATGATCAGCCCTCCTTACTCTTTCTTTCTTTCTTTCTCCTGTCACTCACACACACTCTCTCTCTCTCTCTACTTTACTCTACAAGATCATACTAATATTCTCACTACAGGAATACCTCTGGTTACTACTAATTGCATACTGCCACGCTAAGAGAACCTGCAGAATCCCCCAGACTTGATTTTAGTTCGAGTCATCAGAATCCAGGGGCATCTTCAGGGGGCTCCACTTCTCACAGTGGACTTTCAGCAGATTACACGCATGTGCCCCTAAGGAGTGTTGATCTCTGCATACTGTCAGTCCAGTGCACATAGGCTCGAGTATCGTATCTTGAGTCTATCTATTTTCGACAGAGTACTTACAGAGTATTCTGTATTCCTTGCCAGCCGCTCGGAATGACGTTCGCATTCCAAGTATCCCCCGGTTGATGTCATCTCATCTTGGAAGAATGCGGATTTGGGGTCAACGTACTGAGTACGGAGTACGGAGAACACGCGAGTGCGTTTGCTCGCCAATTGCCCAATTGCGCGATCTCCGCACGGTCCCAGTGAGATCCAGGGCCAGCCGGAAGATGGATTAGTTGACAGGAGATCGACTGACCGTGTTTCGTTTCATCTTGGCAGATCCTTGATGACGACGACGTCTCAGTATATACGTACTCCTACGGTTTGTATAATAGTATAGTTGTCCACAATCCTAGGTCTACAGTATTACTGCCGTCACCACCACCAATGATCCCATTTGAATTAAAATCACATCTTCTTCCTCTCTTCTTCTCTCTTCTTCTTCTCTCTCAAGAGTGCGCCATGGTGGATCAAAGTGGGTGCGATCTACACAGGCAACAGCCCGACTTCGGCAATACACATCCGACTCAATGTCCTAGATCCAACTTTATATAAAAGTAAGTACAGTATTATAGTGAGTGAGTATGTAAATTAGCATTGATATTAGTAGCAGGTGCTCTTGGAGTACTTTAGGGACTGGTATCCATAGAATAGGCTGGATAGCTGGCTTCAAATTGTGAGGAAATGGTAGTAGCTATGTCCTGCTAAAAAGAGCAAATGCTTGAACACATGTACAGTCATTCATAAGGTACTAATAGTAATATCTAGTACTTAGTATGGAGCAGGAAATAGCTATCTTTAAATGGTATGAACAACAATGATGTTTATATCAGACCGATAAAATAAAAAACAGGACTTATAATTTATATGAGACTTGTAGCATTGATGGTATTGAACATTCAATATCATAACAGTGTATAGAAATTTTAATTATTAGAGAGCAGTGATGCAAGGATAAAGTGTTAAGCCTGGTAGTATTTGATATCACAAATATACTAATACTAGTAGTATTAGTATTTACGATATAAATGTAGTTATATACCTATATAACTAAATTTATATCGTAAATGCTGTTTATAAAAGAAAGGACCACGACCAAAACTAACTACCTGGTTTGAAGGTTAGGTAACCTTCAATAAATCAATTAATGCAAGAGTAAACTATCTAGTCTACTATTACCTAGATTCCACTAATAACTACCTAGTTAGTAATTAAATGTAAATATTATGAAAATGTAGAGTAGTAAGTTATTTTATAGTACATATAGTCGGGAGTAGTGGTGGGAAGCTTCTCCGCCTTCGCCGAGCTTCAAGTTCATTCAGGAATTGCTCCTGTTGAACTTCCATTTTACATACCACCCCTCATCTTCATCATGGAGCCTGCCGCACAGCCTCCTCCTACCCTAACGAATCCTCGATTCACTCTGGAGCTGGAATTTGTCTCTTCTCTCGCCAATCCCTATTACCTCTCCCACCTGGCGGTCAGCTACCCCAGTCTCCTAGGAATCTCGCGCGCCGACGATGAAGACGAATCTTCCTCGAGCCCCGATGCGCAAGCTTTCGCCGCATACTTGGCCTACCTCTACTCCTACTGGAAAACGCCAGAATATTCTCAGTTCTTAACTCACCCCGGTCCAACCTTGCGCGCACTTCGATTGCTTCAGGAGGATAGGTTCCGCCGTGAGATTATTTTGCCTCAGGTTATCGAGGGACTGGCAGGTCTCGGCCTCCCCAATGACCCTGCGACAGCTGCCGCCCCAGCGAATGATGGGGAAGCTGCAGGCGAAAATGCTGAGCCGCACAATGACCAGGATGGATCCAAGACGTGAGCGTATGTCTGTGTGTGCGCGCACCAGTTCAGAACTTGTCCAACCCTGCAACCGAGATGCAGGCCAGAAGGATCTACACCCCCATCAGCCCGTTTGAGGCACAGACAACTGTTCCCAACCTTTCCTCTCTTGTACTCGGCAGGTCCAAATTATCATCACCATCACAGAGTACACACTCTCATAGTGGGGGAGCGTGCTTCATGTGCGACCGAGGTATCAGGCCGATCAGTTCCGGGAGGGTTTGTCGATCAAGCAGCGACAGGACGGAGACTGGTTCAAGTTTGAAAGAACCATGTTAAACGCTGACTCGGTATGCTCGCCAGATTTCCGGTAATTTGCGGGGTTAAAAAAAAAAAAAAAGAAAAGGGGAAAAACTGTTTTTATCTTTTTTAAAAAAATAAAATTAACCAAGAAAGCTGTTTGCCGAAAAAAACATTTTTACC
>Ga0102593_1000470_pt1 | contig 73374 bp, 75 predicted proteins | sample AraplaCol_mMS_r2_2_FD_76862 | JGI IMG/M metagenome (GOLD analysis project Ga0102593, IMG submission 76862) | Arabidopsis root microbial communities from North Carolina, USA - plate scrape MF_Col_mMS_r2 (SPADES assembly) (version 2) | ecosystem: Host-associated > Plants > Roots > Endosphere... | reverse complement strand
TTTGTTTATTATCACATACCATAGAAGTCGCACACTCCCAGGAGACCTGTTGGCTTTAATCGGGAGGTCAAGGAATCAACAACACTGTAGTAGTCTGGGAATCTGCATTAGTATGGCTTCTCATGGAATAGCAATGTGACATTTTTGCATCTCACCTGGGATCATAGAAAGACTATAGCTCATTGTGATCATGTCTGCACGATCTGTCGCAACATCTGTGGATCGGGGGTCGACCTGTTTCTCTGGGAGACGGAATGATCGAGCATCTTGGCACAGAACGGTGATATTCTTCCACCCTAAACGCTGGAAGCGTTGACGGGCAACATCACAGAGTGATGGCGAGAGATCAACGAGGTATACATGGTCAAAGAACTTGTCAACTGGGACAAATGATGACATGGCTTCGATGTTGTAGCTATCAAAGGACTAGTTAGTAACTTCGTTCATGGGTCTTGAATTATAGTTTAGCCTCATATGCAACTCACCCCGTACCACCACCGATCTGTCAATTATGTCAATTTCAATCTGAATTTAAGCCAATACGGGGGCAATGTCAAGACTCACATCCACCCAGACGGCCTTCCCAGACTTGATTTCCTTATTCTCAACTTTGTGCTTTAGCTGTGCTGCAACGAGACCCAGCATATCCTCACGGCCACGGAGGAGGCGACGGCGGGTGGCATCGTAGACACTGGCCTATATAATTGACAGAACGAGTTAGTATCTCATTGGCATTCGTGTCCTTTTATATTGAAACCTACCTGAGTTTTGTAAAAGCTCTCAAGCGCATCTTGCTGACCCTCGGCCTGTTTATCATGAGGCTTGAGAAAGCTCGCCCAGATAAACTTTAGGTAGGTGAAGACGCCATTATCGAAGTCCACCTTGACTTGCTGGAAAGAGATCAAGAGAACCAGACCAACCAAAGCGAAGACGAGGAATGCTACCCCGGCGATGTAGATGTGTAGCCAGTCCATTGAGGGGCCTTGTAGGAGATGCCAACTCTTTATTCGATTGAACTTGGAAATGACCAAGAAAAGATAGAAAGGAGAGATTAGAGAGAGTGAGAGGAGGGGAAGATTGGAGGGCACGAGGGAATTGATATTTCATATAGTTTGTGCATTTGGGAAGTGGCACATTCATTGCGGGTGGAGGAGGGGCAGTTTACATTAGATCCTATCAGAAGAACACATGGGTGGGGTGGGGGAGTTGCGATATAACTCTGTATCAGTTAATTAGGATAGAGGATTGGTATTAGTAGTGGGAGGCGAGAAGATGAGGAGAAGATGGGGTTGTGGATCAGTAGAAGATCTGTACATAGGACTTGCATTGACAAAGAGTTAACAATACTAGAGTCAAGTAGCAGGTACATCATTCCATTCCCACAATACTATCCCAATATAATTATTTGAAGTACTCAAAATACCCCAAGAAAATCCCAAAATAGTCCGAATTAAACCAACTTTAAGGGCATTTGGCTTCACGACCTGCATTTAGTCCCCATCCGAGCCAATCACAGCCATTGAGACCCGCTCGTGGGAGATTGACGACTCATTGATTGGCCGTTCGGTCTGATCCTATCAGCGAGGCGATCCGCAGCACATTCGAACTTCCACGAGGTTGATTTGACTTCAGAGAAGATCGACCCGATCGCGAAAATCACACAATCATGGGCTATCTCAATGGTACATAGAAGATACCTCACGATAACGGAAATGTGGTGGCTCCGGAGAAGTATACTGTAGTTATGGTACACACTTACTAATTGACGATCACTTTATCGTTGCTGTTGAAAGAAATTCAAATTAATCATTCATGGTTACTGATAGTCTTGTTATGTCTACCTTGACTATTGCAATTTGACTGATACTACCAGTAAGTCATCGACAATTCCCACTTATTTCTCCCGTTCAACTTCTTCCTCGGCCAATGCCTGCCTTCTGCTAAGGCTCTGCGGGTCTAGATATGGCTTCTCCCCTAAGCCAACCGCACGATGACCTCTACGAGGGCCAATATCCTCATAATCCCATGTTGCCGCATGGTACACCGATCGGTTATCCCAAATAGCTTAATATTCTTAATCAGCATCTCAAATTCAGCCATGTAGAGGGGGAGCTTCTTACCCAGATCGTTGGGGTTTTGCCAGCGCTGGCGCACTTGCAAGTCATGATTCTCCACGATGAGATTCACAAACCAATTCAGAAGATGCTTGCTTTCCTCCTCGGCTAGATCATTGATCTTCTGAACATGTGTACCCACAGCAAACACACTCTTCCAGCCTGTCACCGGGTTGGTTCGAATAACCGGGTGTTCGGCGCTCAGCTCTTCGCCAACATTCTCCGGGGCACCGCGAGGACCGGTATGAATCTTGAAGTTGTTCCTCCCGGCTACTTCGTTGAATCGAGGCTGGGCATATGTCGCAGTCAGTCCTTCCAAGAATTTCTGGTAGGGCTTGGAGAGTCGATCATAGACTTCATATCCGGATGCAAATAGAGTATCTAAAAAAATACGTGAGCATTTGACGTTCTGGACATAGTATCTGGAGCCTAAAATGCTCAAATTAGGCTCTTACCACCGCCAGTCTTAGGAAGCTCAGTCAGTCGTAGAAGGGTATAGTCACTCGGAATCGGCTCGAAAGTGATGTCGCTGTGCCACTCTCCTCTGGCAGACTGCTTACGCTCATTACGGCTGAAGTATAGCTTCTTTCGTTGCTCGGAGCTGATAACACTAATCTCATCATCCGAACCACTATTTTCGCGGCCCGAATTGGCAACTGGGTGAATGTGCAACCCTGAGGTCTTTGGCTTCCCCGAAAGCTCACCAAGACGCTGGACAAGCTCCTTTTGCAGATCATCGTCTAAGCCGTTTTGCTTGCGGAAAAACACGACTCCTCTCCGAGAGACTGTTCCATACGTTAGTTTCTACCTGGTAGCGCATATGTATGCGCTACCAGGTAGAAATATCTCTGTTATTATGTTGTGGATACTGACTTGTCACCGCAAGGTCACGGAGTAAATCATCCGAATTGGGAGCTCGAAGAAAATCCTTCAGGTTTGCATTCGGAAACTCCCTTCCAATCACTGGGGTAACATCAAATGACTCGAAAGCATCAAGGGCCCCAGTAAGCTCAAGTGGCTTTCTCTCGAGCCCTTTCAACGTCAACTTTTCTTCGACCACGGGGACCACGGGTGTTGTCGTTTCAGTAATAGAGGAAGACATGATGAAGATAAATAGTTTGGCGATGGACTAATTTACTAGATAATCCCGCTGGGGATCTTTCATCTAAGTATTTATATCGAAGTTACATCTTGAGATGCCGGTCTTCCGACTTCGTACTGTATGAAGATAATCAAACCCCCGCACAAAATCCTCCGCAAATGTCGCAAACTGACCGCACAAGCACGACTTCAATGAACTTCAAGTCGTGAATCTCATGATAAATACCTCGTATTGCTGTCTTATGACTTACTAAATGGTAGGTCTCGTCATTGGTCTTGGGAATCGTGCCAGAGCTCGTCATTTACGAAGGTCCTGGCTCAATTCGTGTGGCTACAGAAGAAAGCAGACTACTATGACAATGGCGAACCTAATTAGAGTGTCTATTTACAAATGTATCCCTTATCAGTGGATGATCAGGCCTAATATCCAATACCTCGCTTCTTATTCTTTGATAATACCATGTACTGCATTCAATACATCGGCTATCGGGACGACTGTCGCTATTCGATACATGGCGTGATGGGTCTAGATTTCATACAGAAATGGGAACATAGCAGGACAATCATTATCTGCATAAGCAGAAGCATCACTATGAGCTTGACTTTGAATGATGATTTGTGGGCAAGGAATTGAGACCATTGTAACAAAATTTCAGTGTGCGAAACGGAAGTCAAGCCGTCTATTTCCTTCGTCTTTGGTTGTCTCCAGATAGTGCAATTGTTCCTGACCAGAAAGAGAATTCCATTTCTTGTCACGACTTGAATTGCGCCAGACGTAGTATATCTTTGTAAGAAGATAAATGAAGATGTTCGTAACGACAAGACTCACTAGGACGCGGTTCCCACGACGGTATCGGGGAGCGTCATCTATAATACCAAAAAGTTAGCCACATACTAACTAGTAATACCAACACCAGTGCTAGGGATTTCGCTTAATTACCAGCCCGATAAATATTCGCAGCAATTATCGATGATGCCTGAACACACATGTTGTACATTGCCGCCGAAACCGTCCGAGAACGGACCGTGTTTGAATTCCGAGAGTTCCAAGACACTTGGATCGCATGTGCTTGAAACGAGATTAGAAATAGGTTTAGTAGACCACACGGGGTAAGACATACAGTTAGGAAATCCTAGTAACAATGTCATCACGATCCAAACAGCCCATTTGCTGGCGCTATTGACATCCACAACGTACAGATAAACCACAAATGGTAGTGTCCAGATCTGTCCCAGTATCGAAACCCAGGTAAGCTGCCCGGTCACCTCGGAAAGGTAAGTTATGGCGAGCATTGTTGCTATGGATATCACTGTACTGGGAATGGTGAGAAGATTTGTGACAAAGGTGTTAAAGCCCAGGCCTCGCAAAGTAAGGGTAAGGTATTGCTTTGGGGTCATCATTGGAGTTTCGAATGTGAGTCCAATAATGTATAGCGGCCACAAATCAAAGTCGCATAAGCTCTTGAATAGTAATTTTGGTGTGATGGGCTCTCTGTTATGCATAGTGCCTTTGCTTGGGTCATCCCTGATGACTCTGTTCACCATTATTGTTTCTTCGCTATAGAAGAATTGCATTAGATCTTGATAGAAATGTGGAGCAGGGCGAGAATGCATACCGAGGACTGAACCATCCGGATTTACCGCGCGACCAGTTTGCTGTTTGGCATGGACCGGGAGGCATAAGAACATAAGCAGAGAGTCCCATTAACATAGTGATTAGACCCTAGATTCTTGATTAACATGTCTTATCCTTCATTTAAATACCAATGGATACAGCTCACCTCAATCAAGAACAACCATCGCCAACCGGATTGTCCCTGAACACCACGAAGATGAAGCAAGCCAAATGCTAAGAAGCTCGCAATTATATCCGCGATGTTCATTGAAGTCCAGAAAAATCCCAAACGGATGGAGAGCTCATGGTGCTTGTAGAAATAGGAAAGATATAAGATGACCTTGTGATATTGTTAGTCGCTAGCAAAGAGGCATCGAGGGAAAAAAAATGCTCACGTCTGGGATGAAGCCGCCTTGTAGAATGCCTAGAAGTGCACGGCAGACCAAAAATGAAGTTTTCCCTTCGAGTCCGTATTGTCCCATAGCGACCGCCGACCAAAGTACCATTTGTGTTGGAATCCATCGATCTGGTCCGACCCATTTACTAACAAGCTGCGAGGGTAACTCAGCGCATAGAAAGGAGAGTCGAAACACAGTATTTCCGAGATTATAGTCTAGAAAGTAGGTTAGGTCAACAAATTCATCGTTTATCAAGGAATTGCAAATAAATGGTACCATTCGTATTCATGTGAAGATCATTGAGAAAATTGTCGGTCAGAGCTTGCTGAAGATTAGACCGATCTAATTCTAGAGCCGCGAACATGAAGCAGGCAAACACCATGATACGAAGATCAATTTTGCGAATCAATCTATGTTCCTCGCCCCAGCTCCATCTTGCTAGAGGGTCAAACCTATGTAAATTCTCCCAGTCGGCCTGTGGTTGATATTCTTTCGCTGTGTCGGGATTATCGAAAACAGAAGGCTGCGTTGCTATTGCTTCTGGGTTGTAATCTAGGGCACGTTGAAACCAGAATCGACGCTCGTCACTTGGTTCTCCCAAAGGAGGGACTTGAATGCTATCACTGGACGAATCCTCATCGAGGTCAGTGACCAGCCCCTTTGGCCCTTTCTTTGGAAAATCCTCAGAATATAAAGTTGTCATCCTGGAAGTATTTTAGGCAACACTTGCTATATATTATAATTATAAGATGCTCTTTCCAGAGTTGAATATCTCCGCGGAGATCGCATTTCTTAAATAAGACTCAGATCGGCTATTTTTTAAACTGTCCCAATTTCTTCATTACCGATTTGTGACAGATAGCGTGTATGCTCAAGTATTGTGGTTGGGTTAGTGGCATCATCAAGCCAAATATGAGATGATTCTTGGGAAATATTTTGTGTAGATAACACCCCAACAATGCTAGATGCAGACGGGTGATTGTTGGTAATGCCAAGGTAGATTAATTCCAATTGATAGGGATTGCATCGTGGGAATGGAATATCGCATCATCACACTCTCACTGGGGAGAGGGCAATCCTCTTGCTGGACATATGTAGATCGAATAAAATCTCACCAGCAACAAGTATGACTGGTTAATTTGAATGTTCTTATATATATTCCATACCATAGCTTCTGCTATGAGGCCAAAAGATTTTTTTTCCTATGTCTACAAATTTGTACTAAAGATTAGTGGCACTCACTCAATCATAAAAGAGGTCAGATAATTGACTTAAATGGCAGTCGAAAAATATCCTCCAGTCCTTTTCTTAGAACCCTTCCATCTTCCAAATTGTTATCATATTTGTTCTTATGAATTTGGATAATAATTTGCCGATATAATTGTCACCCTTGGAACTTTTCATACTTTGTGTATTTGATGTCCGAAACAGGTGATGTATCCATATGGTATTACCCCTCTATGCTCATACATTGAAAGTGTACTGTAATACCACTATTCGTTCCACGCTAAACCAAACCGGGAATTGTCAAAGTCGGGCTGGCACACAAACTGTGAACCCGCCATTCAACCCACGTCCTTCACATCCCTACGGTGCACCTCCCCTCATAATGGCCGAGTATGTGTTTTATCTGTCTCTTTAGAATGTTCTATCCGCTAATCTTGCTTTCAGAGCACAATCCCCCATCACGGCCGTCAAGGTCGAGGCCTTGGTACGAATTCCCCGAATCTTGAAAATCTTCCCTATCCTCGCCAGCGAGAAATACTTATGATCGGCGATTTAGGTGGTGATGAAAATCATCAAGCACTGCAACCAGACCTTCCCGACCACCGCGACTGGCGCCCTCGTCGGTATGGACGTCGAGGGTACCCTCGAGATCACCAACTCCTTCCCTTTCCCCGTCGTTGAGTTGCCCACCGAGTCGCACTTCGACAATGCCGCCCCGAACCCCGCTGCCTCTGCTCCCCGCGTCAAGGCCAACGCTGCCTACCAAGCAGAGATGATCCGCATGGTCCGCGAGGTTAACGTCGATGCCAACAGTGTCGGATGGTACACCAGCGCCAACATGGGCAACTTCGTCAACATGAATGTGATCGAGAACCAGTTTTTCTACCAGAAGGAGCTGAACGAGCGGACAGTCGCCCTTGTCCACGATGTCAGCCGCAGTGCCCAGGGCAGTCTCAGTCTGCGCGCTTTCCGCCTGTCCGCCAAGTTTGTTGAGGCTTTCAAGGAGAACAAGTTCAACTCGGAGGAGTACGTGCCTGACCCACAGCGCCAATTCTTGAATGAAAAGGGAACCACACCCGAAGAAGGCATATGTGCTAAAATAGTCTTACAGTCTCCAAAAGTCCAACCTCCGCTACCAAGATATCTTCGACGAGTTCCCCGTTGAGATCCACAACTCGCACCTGATCACCTCCTTCATCCACCAGCTGCAGTGCCCCTCTGCCGGTCCTACCGACCTTCCTCCCTCGCTCGCCGCTCTCGAGGCTAGCCCCTACTCCAAATCCTCCTACCTCACCCCCAACCTGGACAACCTGTCGCTCAACATCGATCCCTACCTCGAGAAGAACTGCGATCTCCTGCTTGACAGCATCGAGGCCCACAACACCGAGACCAACAACTACCAGTACTACCAACGTGTGCTTGGCCGCGAGCAGCAGAAGATCAACAACTGGAAGCAGAAGCGCGCTCAAGAGAACGCCACCCGTTCCGCCCTTAAGCAGCCCCTCCTCCCCGAAGACGAGTGGCAACGCCTGTTTAAGCTCCCCGCTGAGCCCAGCCGGCTGGAGAGCATGCTCAACACCCGCCAGGTGGAGCAGTTCTCCCGCCAGGTCGATGCTTTCGTCTCGGCCACTACCGGCAAGATGTTTGCTGCCAAGGGCAACCTGCTGCCCGGCGAGGTTGCTAAATAAGCAGTGTGGTGATGAACGGCTTTTTTGGGATTGCATGAAACCTTTTTACGGCGTAGGGAGGGAAAATGTTCTCTGGATGTTAATACGACTTCCTTCTTATTTTTCTTGTATGACCGTGTCGAGTCTCCTTTTTTGTGTCTGATGTGCGCGACATGTATGGACTCGCATCCGCCCATAGAAAACTATGATGTTAGACATGATTTACAGCGTTTTATTGTTATTCAACTGCAATATTTACTCCAATGTACTCCGTAGTTCCTCTGCTCCGCATTGTAGATCATCTAGCCCTAAGCAGTATAGGGCAGGTGATATCACGTGATATCGAGATGACTTCATCTGCCATCTACTTTCTTTGAACCGGATTGATGAACACATTCAGCGTTGAAATTGTCTAGACTGTTGCTTTTTCTGCTTTCACTACTTTGCTTTGAATTCGAGTTGATATTCATGTATAACACGCACTCTGATATTTGGGTCGTAAGTTGGCCCATCCATACTATGTTTCAGATCCACTCTATATCCACCTCGACATTAAGTGACTGAAACAACTTCAATCATGATACATCGGATGAGCGCATAAGAATTGGGATTTTAGGCTAACCCGACTTTCTCCAGGCCGGGGCCTTTGCTGCAGTCTCTGTCGACTTCATTGTATATCCTTTCGACACACTTAAAACACGGATCCAGTCGCCCAATTATGAGCAATTATTCAAAGATTCGCGCTCCGGTGCAATAAGACGCGATATTCTTTTCCGCGGCTTATATCAAGGTGTCTGGAGTGTGGTATTCTCCACAATCCCATCATGTTAGTTTGAATTTGTCCCAAGCTGAGATATACAAATAAGAGAGGGGACAATTTACTAACATCGATTCCCAACTCCAAACAGCAGGAGCATTCTTTACAACATACGAGGGAGTCAAAAGTGTACTTCACAACTCGTCTAATCACAGCCCATCACCAGGCGAAGTTAATCAATATACGCAATATTCAAATACATCGTTTAAACTACCATTCACACATTCGCTACCAACGCCAATTATACATGCCATCGCTTCTTCCGCCGCAGAGATGGTGTCCTGCCTAATAATTACACCGGCAGAAGTTCTGAAACAAAATGCTCAGATGGTACATGCTTCTAAACCGCCCAATCACGCAAATACCAACACATCAGCTATGCGCCAAGTTCTGGCCCGCTTCAAAGCTAAACCCTGGCGTCTTTGGAGCGGATACACCGCGTTAGTTGGTCGCAATCTCCCGTTCACGGGTCTTCAATTTCCATTATTTGAATATATACGCACGAATGCAATTCATTGGCGACGAGAGCGAAGGGAAAGATTTTACGGAGTCAGTCCTGACAAGCCCCCATCCGGAATGAAGGAACAACTCATTGAGCGGGCTGGATTGACTGGTGTTTCGGCTTCTGCGGCTGGACTTGTTGCTTCGACTGTCACGACACCGATCGATGTTATCAAGACCCGGGTTATGCTTTCTGCGAGCGAGGAGGGTCGAGAAGGATTGGCTAGTGGGAATAATACGGCGGGGAAGAGTGCTTCGGCGGGGAAGCAGGGGACTTTCGAGGTTGGGAGGGAGATTCTTAGACGGGAGGGCGTACGGGGATTATTTAAGGGTGGTGCTATTCGGGGTGGATGGACGGCTGTTGCGATGAGTTTGTATCTCAGTCTCTATGAGAGTGGGCGTCTCTATTTGGAAAATCGAAGGAAGGCACTGGATGGCATCTCTTAGGGCGATGACGGAAATGAGGAGTCCACATCCTAGCACCAGGTTTCATTGATGCCTGGATAGAGATTGGCACTTGTTTCAAGTACGCTTCAATCATCATAGAGTACTGATTGACTGACGGTTTTGAACGTGTCCAAGATTCAGACTAAGATGTCTTGGACAGAGGTTGTACTTTGAGTAATACTCATAGCCCAGCCTAGTGTTAAAGTAGCAAATGCTGAGCCACCTATGCTAATGGCTATCAATAGAAAGCACTACCACGTGTTTAAAGCATTATCCTCTCATTTCAGTTTCAACAAGCAATGATTCTCATTTACTTAGGTGTGATATGGTAATGTCCTAATCGCTGGTTGACTAGTAAGAACCGAGGCAGCTCTCGGGATGCGAGGTAAGAAATGATAGCTGTATGGGTTTTGAGAAAGTATTTTCTTTTGCAGTCAGTCTACCATTCTATCATTTTAACAAGCAAATTTTCACCAGATTGTTTCAGATGTAAAGCGCGTAAATGCCCAAGCTGATTGGCAGAGATGCAAGAGGCTCAGCTGGTGGCGGGGTTCATGCCAAGGTGAACACTTATAAATAAACGTCAATCGTAAGAAGCTCAAATACCTGCTCTTTCCAATCGTTGAATCTCCTTCAAGATGGAGACAAGATTATCGGAATTGGTCAATGATAGCCAAATCAAAGTTGACTTCCAGATCGAAAATGTCACAGACGAATCGGGAACACGCCAAAGATCGATTGTGAGACGCGGGAGGGCCAGGGAGATCTGGACGGAGGGTAAAGTCATTGGGAGAGGCGCTTATGGCTCAGTCTCGATATTTACACATCATAAATCTAATGGGAGAGCTAAGGTTCAGGCCGTAAAGAAGGTGATGAAGGAGCCCTTGTCGGCGGGAGGGGTAGACTTTAGAAAAGAGTTGGATGCTATACTCAAGTTCTCTCTCGGAAAGGTTTGTCAGGAACCCCATACCTAGTTGGTAAAACATTTGATTATTTCGTTCAATTGACTGTTACAAGTATACAGACTTTTTTGTAAAATGCCACGGATGGTATTCCAACCATGATTGCGTTTTTATTGTGATGGAGTACCTCGAACATGGAGATCTAGACGCATACATGAAGCAACTAGGTCGACCCCTTCCAGAGCCGGAAGTGATACAGATAGTTTCTCAGCTTGCAGAGGGAATTGATCTGCTTCATCGTTCGAAATTTGTACACAGGGATATCAAGCCTGCCGCATGTCCATGTGCCCTTTGACAAGAGCCAGGCTGACCGTTATAGAATATCTTTATCGTTAAACAAGGGCCGGAGTGGGAGGTCAAAATAGGCGATTTTGGCATTAGCAAGCGAATCAAACTTGACAGTAGTCTCCGTTCAACTGTCGGTACTCGTCTATTCTGTGCACCTGAGATTCAAGATATCTTCCCTCCCAAGACGGCAGAAGAGTCAAGGTATAATTATACTGAAAAGGTCGACATATGGTCCGTCGGGGCAACTGCATTCTATCTTCTTTTCTACATCTACCCTTTTCCAAGGATCACAAGTCTCGAGAGATACGTGGATGAAGGAATGGAACTCCGGTTCCCATCCACGCCTAAAGCCAGCCAGCATTGCTATGACTTTCTTAGGGTAGCAATGGCCCCGAGTGCTGCTAGAAGACTGTCGGTGGGGGACGCGCTTGAGCATGCCTGGCTAAAAGATATCTCAATCGAGTCGATAAAGAACGCCCTCCCCATGGAAACGCTGAACGATTCATCGGCGTATCAAGATCAAGCCGGAAGTCTGACCATATCATCTGAGATATCTCAAATCAATCGACGAATTGACGAAGCTATGCTGGAGACAATTAAATTTTTCGCAGAAGAGAAATCTAGGGATCAAGAAGAGAGTAGATCCAGAGGAAAGCACATTAATGACAGAGAGAAGCTACGAAGCGTCGAGAAATCTGATTCCTCGACCAAAAATGTGAATAAAAGTCATTCAGGATGGTACATCAAGGCGATACGAGAAGGCTCCATTACTACAAAGCAACTTTTCAACCTTTCCGAGACGTGGAAATCCCGCGGGTAAGACATCCATATTATACCACATCTTTAAGTAATCAGGTAAACTAATGAGGGAATTAGCCAAGCGGAGGATTTCATTAAGAATGGAGGTGTCGGTGCTCTAGTCAATCTGTTGAATAAAATCAACACTGTCAATTTCTGGACACTTCCCACATTTATCACAGCCTTCGCCATCCCAAAAGAGAGCGTTGAACTTGGGAAGAGAACGGCTGTATGCTTATTTACCCTCACAAAATATCCAGAAGGAGTGAATGAAGCTCTTCGCAACCAGAAAATAATCACATCTCTTATCCATGCCTTGGTTGCGTGGGACATATTAACTCGAGAGCGTGCCACTGCAGCTCTCGCCCGTCTCATGTTGAATCAAGTTAACGATAAATCTCTTGAACAAAACCAAGAAGCTCATTCAGTCATCACACGAAAATTGGCAGAGATCCAGCCTCATTCGAAAACTCGCTGGTATAACATCTGGGTTTCAAATGTTTCATTAACCCTCGATGATCTCCTTGAGAGATCAATATATCCAGTGGAGGAGAAAAAGATAGTCTTGGGTTATCTTTGCTGGACACTTTTAATGATGAATCAGTTGGTGAAAGGAGCGAACTATTCCTCGAAATTGCGGGAAAATATCGTCGAAGCACTGCAGAAAGCTGGAGTAAATAATCCACGGGTTCTGTTCTTTGATCGATTGCACAAGCTTGGATCACCGAAGATTGACAAGCAGATCGAAGAAGCTGTACTTAATGGTTTGGTACACAGGCACGAGATCCAATGGAGCCCTAAGTGATAAATACCCCTGTCTAAAAGGGGTTTCATCATGAAAACTTAGAATGTGTGGGTGCAATGTATTATACCATTCCTCAGTCGCATAGATCGTGTAACATTTGATTGCTCTCATCATAGTCGTGTCTGTCGTGATAAAATAAAAATAAAAACTGGAGTCAATCTACCTATCCACACAGGAAGAGCATCATCAAGTAGAAGAAAAAGAATAGACAAAATCCCACAAAGACGCCTCTGTACACAATGTGACCCCCAGGCCAAATCAGACAATTCAAGCAGACCTCCCAACCAAAAGACGCAAATTAGAAAGTAGTAAGCTTTTTAAACCAACTCTTCTTACTCCCACTAGCTGGTGCTCGTTCACGTTCACGATCTCCATGTCGACTACCATGAGAGCGCATTCCCCGATCTCGCTCATAGTCTCCACTCCCAGAAGAACTCTTCACGCGGCCTTCACGCTTCTTCGAACGAATCTCATCGATCTCTTCATCAGGGATATCACCATACTTAGCGCGACGTCTCGCACGTCGACGCACAGCACGACGAGCCTCTTCATCTGATGAAAGAGAGGCAGCCTGGTTGTTCTCTGCGTTCGGAGGGATATCAAGAACCGTTGGGACGATGGGTGGTGGCTCTGGAGGTTCGTCTGCTTGCGAATACACCCAGGAGGAAATTTTATCTTTCTTGTTCCCGCCCATATCACCATGATTGATACCCCCAGACATCGGGTAGGGATATGATGGAGGTTGTTCAGGTGGTGGAGCAGCCTTGGACTTGCGGCGACGAGCCTTGGGATCACCTGAACGTGAGCCACGACGACGGTCGTCTTCGGCTTCGTCTAGGTAAGCGTCCACTGGTTCTTCGACGCGGGAACGGCGTCGTTGGGCCTTGGCTTTAGCTTCTTCTTCGCGCTGGCGACGACGTTCACGTCGTTCATTAGCTCGTGCTTCGGCAGCAGCTTCAGCCTCGCGAGCTGCTTCTTCTTCCTTTGCGCGTCGCTCCTCGCGAGCGGCGCGACGTGCCTGCTTTTCTTCACGGTGGCGTTGCTCTTCCTCTTCTCTGGCCTTTTGTTCGCGGGCTTCACGTGCTCGTTCCTTTTCTTTGCGTCTGGCTCGACGTTCCTCTGCTTCACGATCCATTTCACGGGCCTCGGATGGAGCTTGTCGTGAAGATCGCTTGGCTCTGCGTGCTGCCCGGCGTACTTCTGGGTCTTCAGGTTCGGTTTCTCCACCAGCTGCAGCACCGGCAGCATCGGTTGTGAACCCTTCTGCATCTGTATCGGGTTTCATGGCTCGACGGCGACGATCGTCCCGGCGTGCTCGACGATCTTCACGCTCTGGATCGGTAAGGCCTCTGGATTCTTCGTCGCGGTACGAGCGAGATTTGCGACGGTCAGGCATTTCGGGGCGTGTGTTCTTCCTCAACGATCCGAGAAGACCCATAATTCCGCCAGATTCCTGTTTTTTCGGAGGAGCAGTATTGGATCGTTTCAAGCGACGCTCTCTGGGCGTGTCGACAAAAGCAATGTCATCTGGTCCTGATACAACATCTGGACCCTGGCGGGCTTGCTCTGCGTCGACCATGACGGCATCTTCATCTTCACCGCGGGGACGGGACTGTATGGTCAATGTGAGTCAACAATCCATTCACTTCGCATAATTGTCATTAGATAGACTTACCTCGCGTTTGGACTTGCGCTTCGAAGGTGCAGATCCTCGAGAGCCCTCCTTCGGCGACTGTTCATCCGCATCCTCTTTGTTAACCATGACCAAATCCTCATCTTCAATGGCATACGGATCTCGAGCTATGAAAAAACGAAGCTGTTAGTTACTGAAGCGGACTTTTGTTCTGAAACAATCGTCTTACTTGACTTTCGTCTCTCCGCACGTGGCCGGTCCCCTTTCGATTTGGACGCGTTGATGCCCATCATCTTGGCTGCCTTATCCGATACCTCAGGCTTCTCGTCAGGCGGAGGAGAAGGCATAGCAGCTTCATCTACATCTTCTGAACCTCGTCTTGAATCTGATTTGGATGAAGGCTTCTTCACAGCCGCAGCATCACGTTTGCTAGATGACTTCGCTCGAGGTGGTGGAGGCCCTCCGAACATAAGATTCGACATCTTCGCTGCACGTTGTTGCTTTGAAGAACGTGCTTCACGTTCACGCCTCTCCTCACGTTCTCTTCGCTTCTCGCGATCAGAAGATGACTTTTCCATGTCTTGATCGACTTCCTTGGGCTGAGGTTTCGAAGATTTTGATTTGGGCGGCGGAGAAACATCGCGAGTAGGCTCCTTCTCTTTTTTCTTCGGGGGCTCTGTTTCCTCCGGTGCTTTCTTTTCCTTTTTACTGGGCTTCTTTGGAGGTGGAGCACCGCCAAAGAATCCCCAAGCCGAGGTGCTTGCACGATCAACCTTGGCACGATCTTTCTTCGAAGACTTTGGAGCCTCCTCGACAGGCTCAGGCGGAGGAGTAGGAGGAGCACCCTCATCACCTAGCGCTGCTTCTGGTACAGGCTCAGGCTCAGGCTCAGGTGCTGGTTCCGCCTCGGGCTCAGCTTCGGCTGCTGGTGGTTCCTCAGGAGCAGGTGGTGGAGTAGGTGGTTTAGAAGCAGCAGCAGCAGCAGCCGCAGCCTCCTTCTCTGCCTGGGCCTTCTTGTACTTCTTCAATTCCTTTTTGGTCATCTTAGAAAGATCTGGAGCAGGAGGTTCAGGTTCAGGTTCTGGCTCCGGTGCCGGTTCCGGTTCCGGCTCGGGCTCGGGCTCTGCAGGTGGCTCTGCAGGTTCATCAGGAAAACTACCTGGAAGAAGATCGCTGGAACGTCCCTTTTCCTCTTCGGCAGGAGGCTCGGGCTCAGCTGGTTCAGGCTCGGGTTCGGGCTCAGGTTCAGGTTCAGGTTTCTTAGACTTGCTCTTCAATTCCTTGGCCTTATCCTTCTTGTTTTGCTCGAGAGCTTTAATACGCTCAGCCACAGAAAGCTTAGCACTTGATGATTTTGTTTTGGATTTCGATTTCTCCACTGGGACCTCTGGAGCTGGAGGGGGTGCGGGCTCCGGTTCAGGTTCAGGTTCTTGCTCGGGTTCGGGTGCTGGCTCAGGCTCAGGCTCTTTAGGTTCGTCCTCGATGTCGATTAGAAGGTCCTCTTCCGGTTTTTCTTCCTTTAGAGTGGCCTCCTTCTTAGTTGTCTTGGGTTTCGCCGATCCGCCCATCAAAGTTCCCCAGAAGCCCTTTGCTGCAGGCTTTTCTTCCTTAGCAGGCTCGATAGCCTTCTTCTTCGTGCTCTTGGGCTTCGATGCGGAATCCATCCAGATATCATCTTCGGGTACTGCCTCGGGTTCTGGTGTGAGTCCTTGCGCAGGTGGAGTGGGAGCTGGTGGTGGCGGTTCCTCGATGTCTTTGCCTTTCTTCTTCTTTTTATCCTTTTTCACCGTGACGCCCCAGCCCCCCCAATCATCCCCAGCTGATTTCTCAGGCTCTGGTTCTGGTTCGGGGACTGGCTCAGGCTCAGGCTCAGGCTCTGGTGCAGGCTCTGGTTCGGCAGGAGGTTCAGGTTCAGGTTCAGGTTCCGCTGGTTTGTCACTGGGAAGCTGGAAATCTTTGCCCGGGATAGGGGCTCCTTTCTGGGTCAATTTCTTCTCACGCTTCTTTCTCTCTTTCGAAGATAGCGTGGCCCATCCTTCGTATAAAGGATCATTCGGTATAGCAGGCTCCGGTGCAGGTTCAGGTTCAGGCTCAGGTTCCGGCTCGGGTTCAGGCTCTGGCTCAGGTTCCGGCTCTGGTTCAGGTTCAGGTTCTGGCTCGGCTTTACCCTTTTTCTTCTTTTTCTCCTTGGTTGTGACATTCCAGCCAGACCACTCATCTTCCTTCGCGGGTTCCGGGGGTGGCTCCTCCAGAAGTGGTTCGGGCTCAGCCTTCGATTTTTTATCTTTTTTCTTACCAGCAGTGCCCCAACTTCCCGTCCAGTCGTCATCTGCAGGTGGATCCGGTGCGGGCTCAGGGTCAGCAAGGAGATCAATCTTCTTCTTCTTGTCCTTGGATTTCGTAGGGACATCCCAGGACCAGTCGTTGTCAGGTTCAGGGGCGGCTTCCTTGGCTTTGGCTTCCTCTTCTTCCTGGGCTACACGGGCTGCTTCTTCCTTGGCAGCCTTTCTGGCTTCTTTGGCTTCTCTGATCGGTCTGTTCCTCTCCTCGACATCCTTCACCTTCTTTTCCCATTCCTTCTTGGCCTTTCGCTGCTCCTTTTTAGATAAATTCTTGAACCAGGCTTCGTCTGTCGGATCTGGCGGAGCCTCCTCTTCGGGTTCAGATTCAGGTTCGGGCTCAGGCTCAGGCTCAGGTGCAGCTGGAGGCTCGGGTTCGGGTTCTGGTTCTGGATCAAGAAGGCCTTTCTTTTTCTTTTTATCTTTGCTGGAGACAGCCCCCCAGGCACCCCAGTCATCGTCCTTCCCTTCGGCTACTGGCTCTGGCCCAGGAGCAGATCCAAGATCTCCAAAGTCGAACCCACCAGGGGTTTTTGGCTTTTTGGCATTAGTGGCCCAAGGATTCGTGCTCTTTTCACCAATGGCCCCTAGACCTGCGTCTCCTTTACTACCAGTACTCCAATCTTTGCCCCATCCACCAAAACTGAATCCAGTCCCTCCAGTTTTGGGCCCCGTGTCAAAATTCAAATCAAGCTGAGGAGCGCCATCGTTCAGACTGACATCTTGAAACCCACCTGGGGGTGCTTCGTCCTGCGGGTGGTATTAGCTACTCTTCCGATATGGAAATTGGAGATGAAAATTACCTTTTTCTTTTTACCAACTGTTGCAAATCCAGCCCAATCATCGCCGCCTCCATCGGCCTCCTCGGCCCAACTGAGATTATTTGCAGTAGAAGCCTCGGCGGCTTTACGCGCCTCTTCTTCTTCCTCTTCTTGCTTCTTCGTTTTCTTTTTACTGCCAGTTGTAGTCCAAGCATTCCAGTCATCATCACCGCCGCCGCCGCCACCATCATCTCCTCCGCCATCACCACCGGCATCGCCGCCCCCATCGCCGCCGCCATCACCACTGGGCTGATCACCACCTGCATTATCAGATCCACCACCGGTATCCGGTGGCGGTGGAGGTGGGGCAGCCGCCTTCTTTGCAGCCGGCTTTTTCTTTTTATGTTCACGAACACCAGCAGGATCTTCAAAATCGATATCCACATTTATAGAACCGTCTTTCCAAAATGTATTCGACTTTTCGTGGGTCTTCCTTGTCGGTATCGGCTGGCCAGCATCGTAATGAAGTGTCTTTCGCTCGGCGAGAGAGGGTAGCGTAGTATAGTCCGGCGGAATATCGGCGAGCGCATCATCGTAGGAGGGTGGGGGTTGAGTATACGTTGGAAGTCGCGGCGCCCGAAGCCCCAATTCGGCTTGAAAGTCGGAACCACGCATATAATCATATTGTGATAAGCCCTTTGTTGGCATTCCCAGCACGAGAGGCTCCCAGATATCATCGACAAGTTGGTTAACGGCGTCTTCGAGACGTTGGTGTTCTTTTGCGACAGATGGACCCAGTTGCTCTGCGCAACGGTCTGCGGGAATCAATGTGTACATGTCCATGGCGGGGTGATCCAGATCGCAGTGCGCCTGATTGCTCTTATTCTTCCGCGAGTCTGATTGATGACTCTTTCTACAAGAGTACCGGGGGGGAACACATGGGGTAATTGGACTCGAATGACCCCGCGAAGGTCGCTGGGTGATGAGTCAAGTAAAAGTTGCGAGCACAATGATTTCCGTCAGATCGGGGCCTTGAAGGTGTAAAGTTCGTAATATTAGGCGACAGATCGAAGAAGAATTGAATTAGACAAGCGATAAAGCACAATAGCCACCCAGCACGACCAGCGCGGATTTGAGCTTGCTTAAGCTGCCCGGTGGATTTCACTAATATAGGATCGTAGGGCAATAAGCGTAGTCGGTAGTAGTCGGTCGTAGTCGGTCGTAGTCGGTCGTAGAAGAGGTAGGTATAGACTATATTCAAGGAAAAGATCGAGGATTAGAAAAGGGATTTTGCCACCTAGGAAAGGGAGCAAAAAAGTAGGGAGAAGTAGGGATCAGCTGGAGGAGGCAGGGATGCAAAAGTAGTTTGGGCGGTGGAGGAGATCGGCGGGTGTACATTCGGAGGAGTACTCGGTATACAACAATTCGCAAATTGGAGTATATCCTCGTAGAGTGGAGTGATACTAATTATTAGTATGAGAAATAATCACTTACTTGGTTCAATTAATGTATATCTATTTCAAAATAATAATAAGACTGTTTTTCGCCAGATTCAACAACTATGAACTTGTGTTCGTCCCGAGGTCCGCAAATACAAAAAATAAAAATAAAAGGCTGGGACGAACACGATCGCCGTGAAAAGAGCCAAAGTAGGATTGAATGAAAATTCAAAGGAACAAAGTATACCCTACTAGAGTAGTACTTTCGAAGGAATGAAATCTCTGCATATACAGAATATAACAGAAAGATGAATGGCAGGTACACAGAAGTAAATGCCAATGTACATACTCTATCGATAAAGAGGCCCCTCCACTGGGCCCTTGCACCAACATCATCCTATCGCATCCCACCATTATACATCCTATATGTACATCCAGCACAATACTCGATTTTGTTATGATCGGGGATGCAATGTGACTATGCATGCAGCTGGTCACCGCAAGTACGTCTACTGTTTTGTCTGCAACTGTTCTGCAGTATATTTTGGACTGGAGTAAACAAACTTGAATCCATGGAACAAGCAGTGCCCATCCATGGAAATTTGGATGCCCGATATAGTCCGCGGGAAGGCCCGTCTGCAGGGAATATTGATCTATTTCGGAGTTTGGAACATCCTACAGTAGCTCAATTAGGTACAATAGTACCACTCCGAGTACTCGGCGATCACAAAGTACATGCTACTTGTTAATGTAGGTACAGTACTGCGTACTTCTGTACAATATCAGCTGGCTGCGGAGAAGCTCCGCCCGCGTATAGTGCCATCACATATAATACAACCACTCCCTCATAAAAACCTCACAAAATCTCACAATTGCGAAGTGAAATAAACATCCTTTGCTCACATCTTCATCCCCACCGAAATATTTCCGACTCTGCAGGTTTCATGCCTTGGGCTGCGGCGCGCGCGCAACACATCTTTTCTTTCTCACCGCCACTTCGCCGGCGGAGAAGTGCGGGGGGAATGTCTCCGCTATGGAGGATGGCCCTTGACTCATACGGTGGTCGCAGATAGGCACGAGGGACTAATTTGGTGGAAATTACTATGTACGGTGGCTATGGAGACTACGGAGATCATGCGAGCTAGAAGTTTCCACCATTGAGAGGAGACATGTTGGTGATAGAGACATTGAACCATCAACACATGAAACGCGGCTACAATACATATAACATAGGAAAATGGGAATCGAGCGACATATGGTGTTTTTCGCGTGGGGAGGGGAAAAAAGCAATGAAGAAGGGGAAAATATGAAGGAGGGGAAAGAGAGAAGGAAAAAGAAACTTGCAGTACAGAGCAGAACAGAACAAAAAAAAAACAAGAAGATACTAAACACACAAGGGCGATACTATTCCAAACCCAATCCTTTTGCAATCCAACCCATATCGCGACACAAAGAATACACAATCATCGATCCAGGAACACGTTTATTCCTCCGCTTTCATGTTCTGAGGCTCAACTCCATAGACCTCCAAATGCTCACGGCGATAGCGCTCGCGATCCTCCGCAGCTCGCTGGATATAAGGCTATAAGATGGCGTGTTAGCAAGTCATATTCGAATCCATCCAAGCATTATTTCAACAGGGCATGGTGGTTTTACTTACCGCCTTCTCAGAATCACTCAATTGCTTCCATGCATTGGCAGTCTCGACTTGGATTTCAGACACAGGGCGGTTCCGAGTTTCAATATGACTAGGTCGATCCTTCACGAATTGGATGAAAGCAGAGCTGGGCCGCTTGACTTGACGATCGTCCTTGATCACATTCACTCGCTTTCCAGTGAGGCGGCCCAGGGCCCGACGGGCATTGTTAGCCTCCTTGATTTGCAGAGGGGTGTAAGATTTGACCCATTCTTCATAGGCAGCGTCATTCGCAGCGCGGTTCTTGTCGACCTGCGCTTGATATCGCTGAAACGTGGAGTCAGTAAGAGCCTATCGCATGATGATGCTGGCCATATATAAACATACCTCCATGATCCGATCATTGCCTTGCTCATTCAGGCTGGCAGAAGCAGCCTTGAAGACGGCAACGGCGCCCTCGTGCTGCCCGCGGTGCTCAGCGAAGGCCTCCTTCATAGCAAGTCCTCGGGCAGTCTGAGGCAGCTTCTTAGGTTCCTGGAGAGCCTTTTCCCGGAGCTCTCGGCGATGATCCAGCTCAGCGCGCTTGGCTTTCTTCTCCTTCTGTTCTTCGGTAAGCTCCTTCTTGGGCTTCTTGGTTGTAGTGCTGCTCTTGCGCTTGGTGGTGCTCTTAGACTTGGGCTTAGCCGCGCGCTTAGGCTTGCCACTTTCAGATGTTGTAGCGAAGGCATGGATCTGTTGCGAGTTCAATCCAGAGACCTGGCCGGTGAGAGGAGCTGTAAATCGAGGGGTCGACGCAAGAGAAAGCTGGCGTAGCTGGTTCTGGACCTCAATCACGCGAGTAGGGCGAGACAGGGCATTGCTGACGGATAAGTGTCGAAGGGCACCCAATCGGGTAGTCAAGTGTGAAGCCATCGTGGGAAATTGTTTGTAATGTTATCTTAGTGCTTCGGTCAAATAACTATTCAAATCACTGTCGGCGCGGCGCAACGCTAATGTAATAATGCCTGTCCCTGACGCAAGCGGAGTGGAGGCTGGGTGTCTCAAACAGATGACATAAGCAAAACAAGCATCCGGTCTGGGACTAGTTCCACACGTGATCATAGGCACATGACGGCGATCCCCCAAGGCAATTTGGAGGTTCATTTTGATATCAGTTTGTCACTTGGAGAAGACACCATTGGTGCTCACAACTACGAGGTTTCCAGGCGCATTTACGACATTCTAGAGATCCAGCAATTTATATGGAAGCGCGGTGATCCTTGCAGGCCTTTTTGCTCGACGTCCTGGTGCTTTTGAGTTTGCAGTAATACTCACTCATCGTTGCCCTGCAACAATGGCTCGCCACGGGGATACTCGCTCACCATCTCCTGTAGGCAGCACATACTCCTCCTCGCGACGGTCTCGCAGAGAGGATGATCGTTATGATAGAAGTCGACGGGATGATGGCCGCGGATACCGCAGGTCTCGCAGTCCAGAGGTATGTAGTCAACGCAATATCCACCCCGCGCGTGCAATTTAAACAGCGCAATATACTAACTCTACATCTTGCAAATTAAAGCGCCGATACCGTGATCGGGACCATGGCCGTGATCGAGATGGCTATCGCCGACGCGAACGTTCTATAGATAGACGTGACGATGACAGTTACCGACCCAGTCGCCGAGATCGATCTAGAGACCGCCGTCGGGACGATGATCGCGATTATCGCCGACGTAGCCGTGATAGGGATTACCGACCTAGGAGGGATGCTTCACGCGATCGTGAGCGCCGCAGACCAGATGATACTGCTGATTTGAAGCACAAGTCTAGACGGGATGACAGCCGTGACCGCGGTGTCAATCGTCGTTCTCGATCTCGAACACAAGAGGTACGTGCTGCCATTCTAAAACTTTCACTTAGAATTTAATTCCTAATTCACACTTGACAGCCATCGAAACCAGCGACCCCCGCACCTGCCGCCCAGACCGACGAACAGAAAAAAGCCGAGAGACTTGCAAAGCTCGAGGCGTGGAAGAAGAAGCAAGCTGAACAGCGTGAGAAGAAGCAACAAGAGGCCGTTGCAACCGGTCCTCGGAACATTCTCGATGCCATCGATCGCAAGTCTGGCCTATCGCCCGCAGTTGGTTCACCGCAAACCCCCGCAACCCCAACTGATTCCCTGGCCCCGGCTCCCTATCCTGGAAAATTCGACCCCAAGTCCGTGGTGAAGAACGCCACATCTACGACTAATACCGCTCCATCGACGACCGTTTTGGGGACTGATGTCGCCGTTCCAGAAGCAGTGAAGGCCCCGCCGAAGGCAGCAGCTGCCCCTCCTCCAGCCTCTGCCCCTCTGAAAGCAAAGGGCAATGTTAGCGGGTTTGGGCTGAGCTCAAAGCAGAGTTCTGGTAACGATAAACCATCCGCACCGAAAACATTGGGCTTCGGTGAAGAGGAATCTACTCGCAAGAAGCTCGAACGTCTCCCAACACCGCCACTCGATGACAACAAGGACTCATTTGGTGACGGGGATGATGTCGCGGAAGATGACGATGTCGATATGCAAGATGGTGAAACTGAAGAGGCTACCGCCGCCGCTGCTCGAGCTGCCGCTGAACGACGTGAAGAGCGTCTTCAAACACAAAATGCCGACCCCCAGACTAATGGTGATATCGCAATGGCCGATACCTCAAATCAGCCGACAGAATCTACCGAAATGGATGTCGACAAAATAGTGGAAGAAGAGGAAGAAGAAGTGGACCCTCTGGATGCATTCATGTCTGGTCTCGCCCAAAGCGCCCCGCCAAAGAAGACAGTTGGAGCCTCCTTTGCCAAGAAGAAGCAAACGCATCAGCCCCAGGCCATGTTTGGTGACGATGAAGATGTCGCCATTACAGCCGTCGGAGAGGAGGACGCGGATGATGTACTTGCGATGGCCAACAAAAAGAAGAAGAAGGAAATCCCCACAGTTGATCATAAGAAGGTCGAGTACGAACCTTTCCGAAAGCAATTCTATCACGAGCCTTCCCATCTTGCCGACATGAGCGAAGAAGAGTTAGTCAGCCTACGTCTAGAGCTAGATGGCATCAAAGTCCGTGGCCTCGATATTCCGAAGCCTGTTCAGAAATGGTCACAGTGTGGTTTGGGTGTCCAGACCTTGGATGTTGTTGATCGCCTTGGCTATGAAGGATTGACATCTATTCAAGCTCAGGCCATCCCTGCTATCATGTCTGGTCGTGATGTGATTGGTGTGGCCAAGACCGGCTCGGGAAAGACGATGGCTTTCCTAATTCCTATGTTCCGACATATCAAGGACCAGCGCCCGCTCGATAACATGGAAGGCCCTGTTGGTCTGATTATGACACCAACTCGCGAGCTAGCCACCCAGATCCACAAGGATTGCAAGCCCTTCTTAAAAGCTCTTGGTTTACGTGCTGTTTGTGCGTATGGAGGTGCCCCCATCAAGGACCAGATTGCCGAGTTGAAGCGCGGGGCAGAGATTGTCGTTTGTACTCCAGGACGAATGATTGATCTACTTGCCGCTAATGCCGGCCGAGTGACTAATCTGCGACGTGTGACATACTGTGTACTCGATGAAGCTGATCGTATGTTCGACATGGGCTTTGAGCCGCAAGTTATGAAAATTATGGCCAATGTTAGACCAGATCGTCAGACAGTTCTCTTCTCGGCGACTTTTCCCAGGAACATGGAGGCCTTGGCCCGGAAGACGTTAAAACAGCCCGTCGAGATTATTGTCGGTGGGAGAAGTGTCGTCGCGCCCGAGATCACTCAAATTGTGGAAGTACGCAACGATGAGCAAAAGTTCGTCCGTCTCTTGGAATTGCTGGGCAATCTGTATGCAGATGATCAGAACGAAGATGCGCGAACCCTTATCTTTGTTGAACGGCAGGAATCCGCTGATAACTTACTGCACGAGCTGATGCGAAAGGGATATCCTTGTGGTTCTATTCATGGTGGAAAAGACCAGATCGATCGTGACTCCACCATCGAAGACTTCAAGGCTGGTATTTTCCCTGTCATGACTGCTACTTCTGTCGCAGCTCGTGGTCTAGATGTCAAGCAACTCAAGCTTGTCGTCAATTATGACGCCCCCAACCACTTGGAGGATTATGTGCATCGCGCTGGCCGTACCGGACGTGCTGGTAACACCGGAACTGCCGTCACGTTCCTCACAGAAAATCAGGAGCGGTACTCCGTGGACATTGCCAAGGCTCTCAAGCAGAGTGGCCAGGAAGTTCCTGAGCCCGTACAAAAGATGGTCGACAGCTTTTTGGAGAAAGTCAAGGCCGGAAAAGAAAAGGCGAGCGCATCTGGATTTGGTGGTAAGGGTCTGGAAAGACTTGATCAGGAGCGTGAGACTGCGCGTATGCGTGAGCGCCGCACCTACAAGACCGGTGAAGAAGGCGAGGAAGAAGAGGAGAAGGAGGAGAAATCTGAGAAAACAGATGACCGATTCAACAAGGCTCTTTCTTCTGTACAGTCTGCTGCTGCTCCCGCCCCTGCTCCGCTACCCGGTGTGCCTAAGGGTATCGACCTGGATGGCAAGATTACCGTCCACCGAACAGAGAAGGATCCAAATGCTGGCTCTAAGAATCCCCTGGACAAGGTCGGCTCTGCCGTCGCTGATATCCATGCCCGTCTGAGCAAGGCTGGTGTCATGAGATCTGGTGTCCCCATCGACAACCGTGGTCCCGATGCAGGCGCATTCCACGCTACGCTCGAGATCAACGACTTTCCCCGTAAGTTTCTCCATATTCTACTTTACTTCAGTTTCCTGGTTTTCAGTATGAACAGTGGCTAATAATGAATTATTACAGAAAAAGCACGTTGGGCCGTCACCAACCGTACGAATGTCGCCAAGATCCTCGAAGCAAGCGGCACATCTATCACTACAAAAGGCTCTTTCTATGCTGCTGGCAAAGAGCCTGGTCCGAATGAGAATCCCAAGCTTTACATTCTGGTCGAGGGCGAAACCGAGATATCCGTCACGGATGCCATGCGAGAGCTTATGCGTCTACTTAAGGAGGGCACTGTTGCCGCTGCGGATAGTGATGCTCGAGCCCCGGCTAGCGGCCGCTACAATGTTGTCTAAGAGGATGAAGATGCTTGCCATTAGCATTGTTTTGTGATGTAATTTATTGAGGGAGTGTTGTACTATACCACTTGATGCATTTTGAATGAAATCCGGCAACTGCCGTTGAATGGCATTTATGCATGAGTGTAAGAGGTCATATTTCCCGCTACTTAGTACTATACAGCATATCTCATCTACCTAGATAGTAAGAAAGAATCATGGCCATTTTGACAGAACCGGCAAGATTTCTAATTCACAATTATCTAATGTGCCAAAGTACTAACTATATCGAGTGATAGATGGATCCGTGGTTGAGGATGGCAGACTCTTTACACTTCCAAGGTTCGGATTGATGATACTTGGCTGTAGAGTTATGATACTACCATGTTTGACGGAAAATGCCTGTGTCAGAATTTGTCAGAGACGGACGTGACAAACAATAAAATGGGACTTCGAAGAACTCCATCGCTATTTCACTTCTGCTTCTGCCTTGCCCGCATTTGCTTGACACTTCAGTTCAACGAAACTCTCACTCCAGAACCATCCTGTTGCTATCTTCAGTTTCTCACCGGAGGATTCCAATTGAATCGAATCTCCCTACTCGTTTGATTCTCGCGATCACCTCTTAAGCCGCACACCAGGCCCCTCAATACGACGTTGATGATAGCATAACATTCACCCATGGCCGAATATGAGAGCGAGAGGTTGGCGTTGGAGCTTCAGCTCAGCGACATTGACGCAAGTCTACAGCTTTTGCAAGATGAAATAGATACATTCGAGAAATCGATGTTTCGGAGATTACGATCTAGTAGAATAAGGGTCCCAGAGGAAATATCCAAGCAGGTGACTGCTTTACGATCTAGTCGAGGGGAATTTCAAAGGCATCTGGACTTCATTAACAAGACAAGACTTCCCCTACACTACAATAACTTGATTGACCTCACACAAGAGCAGAAATTTTCTGCGGAAAGAGATGGAGACGTTACATTCCTGGGTTCAGTGCGTAAGGACCACTCTATAACCAAGAGAAAAAATCGTCCCGAATTTCTCGATCTCACAAAGGATATTGAAGATTGGTTGAACTATGGAAAATTCCAGTCTGGACCTTCGACTCCATTGCAGAACAAACAAGCCTCATCAAAGGGAAATTTACAAGATGTCAAACGAGTATGCACCGCCTGTCTGGAAAAGTTCCAAATCGAAGAAACTTTTCCAGGAAAATGCGGGCATAGATATTGCCGTGACTGTCTGAGGAACATGTTCTTGGTGTCAATGCAAGACGAGCAGCTCTATCCACCAAAATGCTGCAAGAAGCCTATCAAGCCCAAAAACATGATCGAAATACTAAGTGTTCAAGAGCTGCAGGCCTATGAAGAGAAGGTTATCGAATACTCAGCCCCGGACAGATTATACTGTGCGTACCGGACTTGCTCTAAATTTATTCCAGAGTCGAGAATCAAACAAGAGCATGGCAAATGCCCTTCTTGTAAACGCCGGACTCACAAACTTTGTCGTGGACTTGCCCATCCGGGAGTTGATTGTCCAAATGATCAAGAGCTACAGCGAGTGTTGAAGATTGCCAAGTCGAAGAAATGGAGGCGATGTCCGAATTGTCATACAATGATCGATCGTATGTCCGGGTGTGCTCATATCTATTGCACGTATGCATATATTTCCTACCTTATGTTTTATAAAATTCTAGTTGCTAATTTAGTATAGATGTGGCTGTCATTTCTGTTACGTATGTGGTGGAGTGAACTGTAAAGGGTTATGTGGACACATGTGGTGAAGTGGGAAAGTCGCAAAAGACTACCGACAAGGATCATAGTTGATGAAGCAAGCTTTTGAGCGAAGGCCAACTCCTACTCCTCCGTAGGCTAGGGTAGAGGAGTAGATCTAGATGATACAGATCTGGAGGGACATGGCGAGGCTAACATGGCAACCTTTCATTTCAAGATCAAACCCAACACCGCAAAATAAATTTCATGGATCAGAACTTCCACCTCCCTTTTCCATAGATCTTGCATCCCAGTAACCACCATGAACATCAGCTTATAGCCCTAGTAGACTCATTATGAGTAACGATCCCTAAATCAAAAAAAGGAAAGCAATCTTTACCTCGGCATTCTAGCCATCGACGCAATCTCCTCGCCCGGATTGCTATAGTCCACAAATCCGAACTTCGCGTAAAGCGGCGCCCCATCTTTACTCGCATCAACATAGGCAGCGACACATTGAGAATCTGCAAGATCACAACCCCACTTAACAAGCATAGACCCGACACCACGACGTTGATAATCGGGATGAGTCGCAACGGTATCCAGATCTTTAAATTTCAGATAGTCAGCTAGAACAACCTAGTGCAGATCTGGTTGTCCGCACATAGAACCCCCGAAGAATTTTGGACATACAGAAATGTTTCCGATCACCCATAACACGCTTTCTATTGTCCTCCTCTTTTTTGAAGAATTCATCGCAAAGTGCCGCAGGCATTTCTCCGTGCCAGGGTGGGTAGCGGGAACCTCGGTCTTCGGGCATAGAAGTGTCCCATTTGGCATATGCTGCTATACGAGGCCGACCTTTCTCGTCGATTGATGTAGTGTCGACGACTTTGATATATTTTTGGAAGGATTTGTGAACGATGTCGTGTCGATTGGCGTCTGTGAGCCACTGGCGGACAGCAGGCGTGTCAGGGAAGACGCGGCGCAGTTCTGGTCCAGTGAAGGCTGCATACCAGAGCTCCGTGAGGGCGGAAGTGTCTTCCAGTGTCAGAGTTTCTAAGATCAAGGGCTTGGGAGCTACCATACTCTGTCTTGGTACCAGGTGATAATTGATAAATATGAACAAATTCAAGTTGGGCTGTTGTGAAGCCAATTTGATATCGGATGGAGTCAACAGGCCACGGCGGGGAAGCCTGTGGGCCGTGGCCCCGTTCGGCTTGTCGATCCCGATTACCCCGATAGCCGTCGTGGTTCCACTTCGTTGGCAATGCTGCGGAGGTGCATCCTTAAAATGCCTGAAGTGTACTTTGGATCTTGCAGTAGTAGTGCGTTAGAAATGAACCAGCAATAACCGCGCATCTTCAAATGCCCAACTGCTTTGATTAGATGTGAATATATACTCCAAATGATATCAATCCCGAAAAAGATAGCTTCACGCTTGAAAAACTGCTCATGGTAAAAAACAAATGAGAATTACACGCAATAAATGCATCAGGTACACTGGACACGGACAGAGTCTCGCTATGTCAGTGACAAGGATCCCCCTCCAGCCATACTATTGATACGCGGCCATTTGCTTCTGGTCATCCTGATCCCGAGCAGCACGTTCCGTCTCGCTGACCTCGTTGAGGGTTTGAGTTTGCGTCTTTGCCTTTTGAGCCGCTAGCTTTGACCCCAGCTTACCCTTGTTGGCGGAAGATGCGCTTTCGGCCCGCTTCTGTACACACAACCGTTAGCCTTACATCCAGCCTAGATCATGACAAATGTAGCCTTGCTAGACATTTGTGATGAGAAGGTTTTAACTCAAATATGCTTACCTGAGCAGCAATTGCCGCATTGGACCGAGCCTCGTCACTATTCCCTTGCGTCTCTCCAGTAGAGCTGGCCCCCAAAGTCCGGCCCGGGGTATTCTTCCAGTTGGCTTTGGCTGGGACTGAGGCTCGTGGAGCAGCGGATTGGTTTGAAGGGTTGGTTCCAACGACTCGACCGGGGCTGGAAAATGCTTCAGGATCGTTGGAACCTCGCGAGCAGATGTTTCCCATTGTGAGAAAGCTTGGATTTAAAAGCCGGAGAGGGGAGAAGGAAGTGGAGGGGAGTGAGGTCGAAGGGCGGTGAAGAGGCGAAAGCGAAGTAAACTTGTATATACTGAAGGAAGGAGCAATTGAGAAAAGTAAGAATTGATGTAATGCGCCTTCCCCTTTTGAACAAGGTATGTAGTTTCTTTCAGTGAAACCTGGGGAAGGAGCACTCAACTCAAGGGGTGATCGCGCCTGCCTGCGGAGGCAGGCGCGATCCGCGATAAGGCGGGGCACGTGGGGTTATGTCAGCAGTTATCGATAGCGACTAATGCCTCAGGTGTCAGCAGCACCGATGACAATCAAGCGGAATATTTCCCTCAGCAGTGCCCTCTAGGGGAAGACAGAGGTAGAATGCAATCTCCTTGTCTATGCGACGAGTCTTATCTGGTTTTCTTCCGGATTACATCCATTCAAGCCATTATCCAGAATGAAGACTGGACCGGGGAGAACCGAAAATGCGCGGGGATACATTCTTAGTCATCCAGATGGAAAAAAGACCCCGGTCTCCCACGAGGAGATCGGAATGTGACTATCCTTCGTTCTCAATCCATACGGCCTCTAGTATACGGTAGATCGAGTACTTCATATACACATTAGTATACAGTACAATATGAAGACAGTTGACATTGACCGCTTGTCAACTGCTCAACTGCCATTCGCCAACCGATTTTCCCAACTATGACGCTTCACCCACAAGGTCCTCAAGTGTACGCCGAGTTCCCCAAAGGTCCTCACCACATCGCAAGTTTGCGAGGAGATCCCCTCTCGATCTCAAATCTCGTTTGAATTTTTGCTTCATTTCGACTTCAAATTCTCACGCACTTTCCAAGGTCCTCAATTTCTTCCTGCATTTCGCCGATCTTTCGCTATTTTCTCCGATTGCGTTGATCCTTGACCAACTGCGTACCCTCATTGCCCGCCACGCATGACACAAGTGGGAGACAACCTGCATTACCCGGGGACGGTTATACACAAGCGCATTCTCGGCTCTCATTGCTGCGTTCTGCCACACATCGAGAGTTTGCCGGATACCTGTTACTGTGGCGTTGTGAACATACCGGTTACGTGATTCAACGTCTCTCCGGATATCGTACCTGATTCCGTGGAGATCTCACTTGTTCGGTCGCACATCTCCCTTAGTTCTCTGGACTGGGTCTCCTATTTTCTTTTCTTTTTCTTTTTTTGATTACCTATTTGACCCCTCGATCTATTCCTGCTGGTGGTGCCTGTTCCTCTAGTGGTAGTTGTTCCTCCGGTGATACCGGTTTTTAGCCCTACCCGTCTCACCATCTCTTCTTCTCCATTCCCCTCTCTTCCCCTGGAGACGTGGCCCGCGCGCAAGCATGTCTTCTCAGCCCCAGCGTGGTGATTTCTGCCTCGAGTGTCACTGGGAGGACTTTCACATTGATGGAAAGTCATCTGGTCACGACTCGGGCTCCCAATCTCAGTCCCAATGGGCCTGCTCACAGCCTGAAGCCCACACCGCGCTTGCCGACTGCAAGCCGTCGGAAAATGACTGTTGTGAGGCCGATGACTGCGCGCTAGACTGTGGGTCAGTATGTGAAGGCTTCGCGGATTGCGACGCTTCGACCGTTTGCTCGGTTGCTCACTGCGATGACACTCATTGCGAGAACACAGATCCTGCCTGCTTCGAGGACCACTGCTGCGACGATACCAACGACCAAGACTGTGCCTTTGATTCTTTCTTCGGATTGAACAGCCCGTTGTCGCTGGATACATCTAGTCTTCTGCCCTCCACTGCTACGATGCCCCCTAATGTTCTTGGTGACCAGGGCAAGCCATTCGATCATACCCTTCCCGCTGCCATCGACCCTTGCTATCACCAAGATTTCTTGCACTCATATCAGACTCACGCAAGTCATTGTGACCAAAATGTCGCAAGCCACTTTGAGTGTGATGCGTTTCAGAAAGATTTGCAGGGCATGTTCACCCATCAACCATTCCCTCAGCAGACCGAGGTCAACCCACAAGATGTCTTCCAGATGCTTGGTATGTGCCCGGACTATACCGTCTGCCACGACCATGTTGCTCCGCCACAGCCGAGTACTGGTGACTTCGAGAAGCCACAAGACAATCAAGTACCTGTTGGTCTGAACTGCTTCCATCCTGAGCATCATCACGTCCATGGCTCTTTCAAAAACCCCAATGACCTCGACCTACACATTCCCAGGGGTCCCCTTCGCAACCACCACAAGTGTCGAGTTCATCATCACCATGCCCATCCTTACTCTCCCTATTCGCGCCATTCTCGCTCCAGCATCAGTTCGCACTTCATGTCCAGCCCGGGAGAGACACCGCCGCCGCTGGACGGGGGCGGCTCATCGGTTTTGACGACGCCAGACTTCTCTGCTGAGGACAGTGATTTCCACACCTGCAAGTGGGTTGTGAACATTAATGGGATCAAGGCCCCTTGTGGTATCACTTTCGCAGACTCTGGAGCTCTGCAGGATCATCTTGTTGCCGCTCATATGAATACTGTGGATGGCGCGAAGGGCAGTGGATATTACTGTTGCTGGGAAGGGTGTCACCGCCCTGACGAGCCCTTCTCTCAAAAGTCAAAGCTCCAGGGTCACTTTTTGACGCATAGTAACTGTAAGTTACCTCACCAACTTCTAGCCGTTGTTCAAGCTGACACTCTACTTTCCAGATAAGAATTTCAGGTGCTCCGTGTGTGGCAAGGCATTTGCTCGGCAGGCCACTTTGGATCGACATGAGCGCAGCCACCGCGGCGACAAACCGTACAAGTGCAAAGACTGTGGAAAGACGTTTACAGATAGCAGTGAACTGAGTATGTCTTGCCCCGTATCTTCTCATGGATCTTACTGATGGTATTAGAAACACACTCGCGAACTCACAGTGGTGAAAAGCCCTTTAAATGTACTTTCCCAGGATGTAATTTCACAACTGGCGACGTGAGTATTGAACCATACCCTAGCTCCCACGCATAGCTAACATTGTCGAAGTCCTCAAATATGTCGAGTCATAGATTGACTCATGGCGAACGGAAACATAAGTGCCTTTACCCGGGATGCACAAAAAGTTTTACTCGGCCTGGTATGTAAAAGCTCACCCGATTTTGACATATCTCTCTAACTCGGCATGTGTCTCTGCAGATCAATTAAAACGTCACCAAAGAACAACACACAAAACAGAATCCTCATTTCTTTCGCCGAGTCCGGAAAATTTCGCCCTCTCTACCTTCGCTATGGTATAAAAGAGTACGAATATTTCAAACCCGACGAAAGATACCCATGGCATAGGAGCACAATCGGTATGCCCCTGCTACAGTGGCCATATCTGACCTGGCGTTCATGGCTTTTTGAGAAGGGAACGTATGAGCAAGACCCCTGGGACAGCAACTGCAATCAATCTCAGTCACCCAGGTGGTCCGGCGTTATTTGATATCTGAGAAAATTCTATACTATCCAGACTCCGCCTTATCTGGATTATGTTTTGGGAGTAATATTCCAGCTGAATGTCAATTTTTCATGCTGCATGCTATCTGTCAGGCGTGTTATGTCGGATTCAAATGCAGCGATTTGGCAATGATGAGATGTTAATAATGATCTTGATACCACGGTCCACGTCCAAAAAAACCTGTTCAACACATATACTGTTAAATAATAATACATCCTTCCGACAAAAATCCTCAATGCATATCCAGGTTGGATGCATGTATTTACAGTATTCCACCATCCGTACTATTCCACATCCTCAGATATAATAATAAACCTTTCAAATCTCAATCACACCGCATCCAAGACACCTTTTGTTCACACGATCTTATTTACTCCTCATGAGCCTTCTCCTCAAGAATCTCAACCGCATTCTTCAATTCTCTCACCCGCTGCCCAACTCTCTTCTTGACATCCCCACGAACCTCCTCCTTAATCCCCTCAGGATCAAAGTTCGTCTCAACAATAGGGCCCTTCTCGCCGACCGTAGTTGGAGTTTCGGCGTGGGTACTCCCAACTTTGGCCCCAGTATACAATTCATAGACAGTGACGAGTTGATTCAGCGCGTCGCGGGCAGACTCCCTGTCCGAGGCCGCATAAATTGTCGCACCATCAGTGGAGTCGGTCGCGATTTCAAACTCGTCTTTTGCTATCTCGTACAAATCTTGTATTTCCTCGATTAGATTGTCTGCGGTTGCCTCTGAAGCTGAGGCTGAGGAGTATGCTCGGAGTTGAGCGTTCGGTTTTGGGAATGTGGAGATTGGGTTGAGGAGGGGTGCTACTCGGGCAGAAGATGGAGTTAACAGCCCTGTCCGTCTTGAGATACTGTGCAGTGTTCGCCCTGTGATGCTGTTTGTGTTGGTTCGAAGCTGGCGGAAGCTGCGGAGTCGGAATGAGCTCGTTCCAGTTCGGAGGATTGAAAACGACATTTTTCGAATAGATGTATAGTTTTTATGTGCTTCGGAAAGTATAAAAAGGTCAGCCTATAAGATCTAACTCTACAATCTTCGGCTTTTCTTCTGTCAGTTGACAAGGAGTGATTGTTGAATTGGAGAGAGAATAGCTGGCAATGGGATGGCCTTATCTCCGATGACGTAGTATCACGTGCTGATAAGGGGTCGAGGGATTCCAGGTGGGCTGACTTTTTGTGCCCTAAAAGAACACTTACACGCTTGTTGGTTATTGCGGCGAAAAGAGAGTGAAGAATGCCAGAGGGATTCGTTGGATTGAACTCGTTGAGTATGCGTGACTCACAACCGCAAGGTCGAAAAAGTAAGACAGAATGACGACGCACGAAGCTGACTTTCTACTACTGATATCACAAAAAGCAAGAGTGGAAGATTATTCTCATGGTTTAGTTATATCAAACTGAATTCTACAAGGATGTAAATCGGGATTCTTTTAAAGAGGCTCGGGTTTAGATTCGCGATTGCATGATCAAACAGCTAGCCAATCTCATATCGTACGATTGCTTTCCTGGCCCATCCGCATGGTTTCCCCTGGCCGAGACCCGAAGGATCGGCCCCCAGTGCTAGGAAACGTACTACTATTTCTCTACGATTTGTCCGACGTGTACTGCTCTTGACATTACAATTGGAAAGATTCTTACTGGTCATCATGTCTAGAAACATGTTCTCGGTAATTTAATTATTGCGTCAGGCTGGCACACATCCTAAAAATTCTAAATTATAGTACCTTCTACTGTTATGAGTATGTATCCTCTTTGTCTTTCACACGGAACAAGCCAAAATTTGATTTGAGAAGGCGGTAATGTATGAGTAAGAAATAGCTTAAACAACACCTCTTCTGTTGGATTATTCGATGACTCGGGCGTCTCACTTATGAAGTGATTTTCTTTTCCTCTCAACCATGTAGCATCAGTAACGCTGGATTTTTCATTGTCCTCCCAGGGACGTACCGAACGTACCGTGAGGTTAGCTTTCCGGCTGGAAGTCCAATGCGTTGTTCTTGTTTTGCATTAGCCTATTGGAAATTAAATCTGGTTGAACGCGTATAAAGGCTCTAATGAATTAGTCTTTCAAGAATCTTAGATAGTTGTGCTATTATAAACCCCGTATAGCACTGTTGAGACAGTGATAATAACTGTATAGCGTTGCGCAGTCGTGTCATATACCTTTCTATTTTCCCTCGCTGTATCACTATTTTCGCTGCAGTATAAGATCTTCGTAAACGGCTAGATGACTGCATATAGAGTGCGATCTCATCCGATAGCGCTTGCAGGGTCGTAGCGGCTTCTCTGGAAAATTGCAGACTTTGCATAACATGCTGACTGCCCCTCAAGGCGAGTGCGAGATCCTTTTGCGATATGTCCTGCTACATTTCAACCAGAATGAGTTCGAACAGTTCAAGGTCCCGTATCAGGTATTGTAAATCATCGGGTGCATGCCTTGATCGTAAATGTGGACTCGGTGACCTGAGCGATAATGGTCGCAAAATGTGATGGCACCCGAAACCACACCAATGGTTTCTGCCATTTCAGAAATAAAGCAGTCTAGCCAGATTGAAAGGTTCGCTTCTGGCTGATTTGGAAAGTTGCATTCGCGTGACTGTTAAAGCCGAATGACAAGGATTCCGTGTGGACACACGCCCCTCAACGCACCCATCTTCGTGCGGAGATGGCCGCACCGCCACATGTCAACCTACCAGTTACTGTGTCTGTGTCTTAGAATCGCTCTGTTCAAGAGAGCGGCAATGGATCAAAAGGACAATACTTGAATCAATGGGTATAAACAAGCATGCCGTCGTATACCTGTTTGAAACCCCTACACAGTCGCCGTAAAGTTCCATCAAATACCAAATGAGAGAATATAAATGCTTCAAGCTATATGTGAAGTTCACATGACCAAAGGGGCTTGAGAAAGGCGTGATGTATCCAAACGGGGCCTTTATATACATGACTCCAGCAAATATCAAGACGAACTCAATTATCAAAAATTGGCAGTGACTAAGTGAAATGGGATTATTGGGAAATGGTCGCAATTAGACTGGCATATCTCAAGCTACGATTCGGGCCTCGGATATGATGAAGTAAATCTGAGACAGAAAATCATTGTTCAGAAGTGCTCGCCATTGCCTCATCGATTGCTTTACCTTCTTGGATGAAGAATCCGACTTTAAAAGGGACAAGTGTATCGCTCACCAAGTTCTCTTATTGCACATCCAGAATTAGAATTTCGAATTCCCTTCACATTGATCATCAAGGTAAAAACCTTATCTTTAATCCAACTTTAGGGAAGAGGTTGGAACCCCTTCCCCCCAGCGAAATTCAAAAGGCATCCAAACCTGGTCTATATATAAACGTGAGTGATTCGATGCTTTTGATGGAATGTTATTGCCAATTAGAGGATAAGCGATTTCTGGACTTATGTTGTTGACGATATCACCAAAGAAAACCGTATGACTTTGGTTTTCAACTCTTAGCTGATATTCGAAATAATCAGTAACTGGCTCAAAGTCGAATTTATGATCAATGATCCCAACCAAGATACTACAAAGAGGCAATACCTGATACATCTTCTGAACGGGCTTTAAATGGATAAAGACTCTTGGAAGAGTCTGCAACCACAAGAGATCTCATTATCTACTAGATAATGAAATATCTTACGCAAGCAATTTGAGTTCTTGCTGAATAGGAATATATCTTAGTAAGAAGTATTGATATGTATATCACATACTGTAAGCGGAAGTATACATTAATTGGCTTTTTTGAAAATGACATCTGGCGTGGGTTGGCGGCTAAATTCCTCAGGGGCCGCGGGAAATGCGGGGATAAACAGACCCTTAATCCTAGCATTCCACCTTTCATCACCCTGAGACACTTGGCTATGGACCGTCATGCCAAAATGAGAAAGGGATTTCCTTTTCAAATCCGTGATGTGGCCTCAAAATCCCCGTTTTCAAAAGATGCCCGATGCAATTTAGCCGTCCACGGTTGTACCTGAAACAACTATCGTTCCGGCTGAAGAAATGCGCGACGCAATCTCAAGTAGAAGGATTGTCGAAGAACTATTTAATTCCCAGTCTCCATTGAAGAGAGGTAATATTCTTATTCCCTCGGAGTCAATCTAGAGACGAAATCATCTAGATTTTTTCAGAATGACGCGAGTTCTGCTTGCTGCCGTTGTGGCCTTGGCCCAACTTGCTACAGCTCAACGCGTAGGATCAATTCCTGAGATCCACCCTCAGCTCCAAACATGGAAATGCTCGACCAAGACTGGATGTGTTAAGCACAATACTTCTGTTGTCCTCGATGCATTGTCTCATCCCCTGCACGTAGCGGGTAACGCCAGCATCTCATGCAATGACTGGCAAAATGGATTGAGCAAAGAGCTCTGCTCAACCAAAGAGTCGTGTGCAAAGAACTGTGTTCTTGATGGCGTCGATTACCCTTCTCGTGGTGTTCATACGGCAGGGGATCGTTTGATTCTTCATCAGTATCAAAAATCTAACGGGGATGTTTATCCCGTCTCACCGCGCGTGTATCTACTGGATGAGTCGGGGAAGAATTACGATATGCTTCATTTACTCAACCAAGAGATCAGTTTTGACGTTGAGCTTTCATCACTTGTTTGCGGGATGAACGGTGCACTATATCTCTCAGAAATGCTGCAATCCGGTGGACGGAATAAACTCAACCCTGCTGGCGCACAGTACGGGACTGGATACTGTGACGCGCAATGCCCGACTAGTTCATGGATCAACGGTGTTGCCAATATCGACAACCTTGGCGCATGTTGTAACGAGATGGATCTATGGGAAGCAAATGCTCGTGCCACTTCTTATACTCCACACGCTTGTAATACTACTCGACTGTATGAGTGCGAGGGCGAGGATTGTGGCAGCAACGGAGTTTGCGACAAATCTGGCTGCGGATTCAATCCACATGCCCTTGGTGAAGAGAACTACTATGGCTACGAAATGACCGTGAACACAAACAAGCGCTTCACTGTTGTTACACAATTCATTACCGACGATCACACGGCACAAGGAAATCTGTTGGAGATCAGACGGCTGTATGTTCAGAATGGCAAGGTCATTCAAAATGCAGTTGCCAAAGTATCGGGTGGTGAAGTTGACTCAGTCAGCGAAAGGCTTTGTGCAAGCTCTACAAGCGACTTCCAGAGATTAGGGGGGTTGAAACAGATGGGCAACGCACTTCGCCGCGGAATGGTTCTCATTTTTAGTATTTGGAATGACTCTAGTCAGTTTATGAACTGGTTAGACAGTGGCAATGCTGGCCCTTGCAACAGCACAGAAGGAAATCCTGACTTAATTCAGGCGCAACACCCTGAGACCTCCGTTACATTTTCCAATATTCGTTGGGGTGATATTGGATCTACTTATAGTCATTAAAAGACCCAAGAAGGAGCTCGAGATTTGAGTTTATAACAAATACTATTCTTCATTCATAACTATAACTAACTCTAACTAATAATCCTCCACGATCATCAACTTGCCTCACCATCAAATATCATCAGCATCAAGGAGTGTATACAGTTCGTGTGCTCATTCAAATCATCAAATGCATCAATATCAAAAACATTTCGGTAACATTGGAGTTTCTTGAATTTAAAATCCGGGTCAGTCAGGTCTGCTATGAGAAGGGCTCTAAGAACTGCATACCTTTCTTAGCCACTGGCTGTATTTATAAGTGAGAGATTCTCACTTCTTGTCGGTGGTGGTAGTAGTGGCCTTCTTGTTGTCGTAGTCCTTGTTCTTCAAGTCCTTGTTGAGATCCTTGTTCTCATAGCCCTTGTGGTCGGCATTGGTGGAAGCACCAGTGCCAGCGTTGACCTTGTTGACCTTGTCAGAGTAGTCAACGTTCTTGTTGTCGAACTTGGCATTGTCGTTAGGAGTGTTGCGAGTCCAGACACGAGGAGTAGGAGTAGCGCGAGTACGGTCCCAGTCGCTGCGGCAGCTCCAGCCTGATCGGTCAGCGCGGTCATCACTCTTGCACTTGTCATAACCGTATCGGTCGTTGTCGTTGTAGCGGTCATTGTCGTTGTAGCGGTTGCGGCAGTTCCAGTCGTTGCGGTCACAGTTACGGTCCCAGTTGCGGTCGTCATCGCGGTTCCAGCTGGAGAAAGGCCAGATACGACGAGTGAGGATGTTACCAACGACGTGCTCGGCAACTCGGCGGTCTTCCTCGTTGTTGTAGCGGCCATCGCGATAGCCATCGTCATAGCTGTTGTCGTAGTGATCATTGTTGTAGCGATCATGGTCATACTCATCAGGGTTGTAGTGGCGAGGAACGTGAGGGAATCCGGCAGCGTTGTTGGTACCAGCACCGGCGCCAGCAATGTTTCCCTGACCAGCATTCAATGGGTTGGAGGCCTGGGCCTGGTTCAGAAGGTTCGGGTTGGAAGCCAGGTTGGTAGTGGCAGTTGGCTCAAAACCACGCTTTTGGTTGGCATGCCACTGACCATTGGCATCAGTCCAGCCACCCTGCTGGTTGTTGTTGGCGTGCCACTGTCCGTTGGCGTCAGTCCAGCCGGCACCGTTGTTGTTGTTATTGGCGTGCCACTGTCCATTGGCATCTGTCCAGCCACCCTGCTGGTTGTTGGCATGCCATTGTCCATTGGCGTCAGTCCAACCGCCTTGCTGGTTGTTGGCGTGCCACTGACCATTTGCATCAGTCCAACCGCCGTTGTTGTTATTGTTGTTATCGTAAGGCCAGTTGCGAGCGTGGATGCCAGTTCCAGGGACACCAACACGAGGAGTGCCAAACTGAGTTCCATGGTTGTGAAGGCCAGCAGCCTCTGCAACACCTTGACCAGGGACCCAGCGGCGTTGCCAGCGGCTAGCCTGGTTATAACGACCATCCTGGTTGTATTGACCATTTTGGTTGTACTGGTCGTTCTGGTAGTTGTCGCGCCACTGACCATTTTGGTAGTTTTGGTTCTGGTCGTTGCGCCACTGCTCGTTTTGATAACCATTTTCGTAGCCAGTTCGGCCGACATCGTTGCCAATGAAGTTACCTTGGCCATCGTAGTGACCCTTTCGGTACTGGCCACTGGGGTCCCAAACACCACCCTGGTCATTGGGGTCGACAGGGAGAGCAAGAGCAGTGAAAGGCGAGATAGCCAGCATAAGCAGGCCGTTGATTAGAGTGTAACGCATTGTGATGATTTTTGATCGAATCAGAAAGATAAAAAGATTCGATGAGTGTTTATAGATTGAGAAGATCCCTTAGATTTTGTGATCTCGAGGGATGCTTTGGTTTGAGATGAAGAACTTATTCGGATGTCCATTGAGCTGATATTTATACTGAAGCTGGCAGAGCTCCAAGCCTATGATTACGTAGCTCATTGTAGCTTGAGGTCAGCTCTCATTGCTATTGTTGGCAATGTCTGAGCTCGCCGTGACAATCATCTCATTGACTTTTGCTGGGGACTGGGGTTCACTGCAAGGGACCAGAGGTTGAACGTGCAGTCAACAATCGGTCTGCCTTGCGGGGGAAGAGAATAGTCGGGCAATTGATAGACTGTACAATGACTTCAGAGGGCCGTGTTAACTCGATTTGTATGAGCGAATAAGATATTTCCCTGCGTTGAGTGTCTTAGTATGTAAACTTTGCGATTTATTGCATGATGAACCTCGCATCAATTAGCGTGTCGGGAGATGTCGATCGGGCCTCGAAGGGGTTTAATTACATTCCGGCTGATCATCCGGGGCTCGAGCGCGGCATACAATCGCATCAAAAGTGTATCTTGAGAATAGTCGCTCACGTCTCGGCGTTTGTCTCGCTTGAGTCTTGATCGGGGGGTTGACGTGATGCCAGTCCCCCTGGCTTGAATATGCCCATGCACCACGCTTTTGAAGTGCTCATGGGACCAGAAAACGTGTAAGACATACAGAGGATATTGCGTCAAGCTGTCCCAGATGGCTTGGATGTCTGGGCAGTCAGCGATGGAAAAGGTGAATCGCCCCCAGAAGGGTGCAGTAATGCACCGAGACTTGCGGTCTGCTTAGGTCTAAGCGGGGATTAGGGCAGAGCTGCCGTACTATCCGAGACGACTTTTGACTCGTGCCCTTTTTTTATTCTCCTTTGCTCTACAATTTCCATTCATAGCTACCTTTCAGGATGTTTTGTGACAAATCTCCAGATCTACAGCCGCCAGATTACGAGTCCACAGAGCGCCTGCTTGCTGAAGAAGAAGGTCATCTCTGGACTGGTGATGACGATGAAGATTCCTGCATCACGACGGCGACGATATTTCTTCAGTTCATAGCTCTAGCTATGGTCTTTCTGGTTGGGACTCTATGTGGGTTCTTCTGGAGAGGCGATCTGGACGGACTTTGCGGTCCACATGTTTCTAGATATTGTAAGGCCCCCAGCAACTTCATTTGGTCAGGAATTGAAATAAGCTTACGATTGAATAGCACCTTTGGTCGACGATATCTCAGTAAAATATCACCCAGAGTCATTCAATGGGGCATTTCTGAAAGAAAACATTTTTCGGCAAGATGCAAGCCCAGATGTTGATGCAGCTTGGGATTCTCTAGGGGTCAACTGTAAGCCACGCCTAAAAGTGATTTCTCCGATTGGTATCTGACTACTGACACAAAGCTCAAATTACAGTTCGAGATGTCCGAATTCCCGAGACTGATGCTGGAAAATCTGGTCTTGCCTTGGATCAAGTCAAGATCAAGGACAAATATGGAGGAGGCTACCCGGCAAAGGTAGAAGGTTTTCAGCATTTGCATTGCTTGGTATGTCGAAAGATATTTATCATAATATTTGTCATACTCATTCGAGAACAGAATATTTTACGTCAATCCCTTTATTACAACTATGATTATTATCACTCCCAGGGCCAAGGTGTCTTCAGAACTAATGACTACATTGCCCGCCGCCAAGTTTGTAAGTATATCCATTCATTCAAGAAAAGCTACCCATCTAACAGCTCCGATTCAGCATTTTGCCTTGATGTTCTTCGACAGCAGCTTATGTGCACTGTGGATACGGGTGTGGTCGGGCAAGTTTGGATGTATCCGGAAAATCCAGAGCCACAGGCCGATTTGAATACTCGCCACAAGTGCAAAAATTTCAATGATATTCGACAATGGGCAGAATATAACCAATTGCCTGAAAATCCACCCGAAGATTTCTTGCAGCAGCCTGGCCCTGGAGATCTGATTTACAAACGTATGCCCTAAACGACTTTCTCGCATGACGACGTTATCACGATTATGATAGTACACGAGATAATGAGAATATTTGATCTTATGAAGAGAGGTTGTTAATGATATTCACGTCACGTATTCAGCTCAACGAGTCCGTATATAGCCAAATCCTGACTCATCCCAGGTAAAACATAGATAGCAGTCGTCTTCTCCCCAAACACGCGTAACTCAGTAATTCCTCGAACATCCATCCCAATTTTCTCCAAGACCCTTCGACTGCGCTGGTTTAAGGGATCACAGAATCCAAAAACAGCTTCTATTCCGAGGTGACCCTTCGCCCACTCTAGGACTCCCTTTGCGGCCTCCGCTGCATATCCCTTGCCACTATGCTCAGGCAAAACAGCAAACCCGATATCCGGGGCTGTGTAGTGCAGGTCAGGCGGTAACCCTTTCATTAAGGAGACGGTCCCTATAGGTGTATAAGGCATGGTCTCTTCATTTTTGAGTTATACCACAAACATCCCGTACTGATTGATCTTGTATTGCAGCAAGACGCGGTTTTGTATAAAACTCGACGCCTTTTCAGGAGTAGTTATTGATGTACGGCCGCAGGCATCGATGAAATCGTCTGTATTCCATAGCCGGACTAGAAACTTGGTGTGAATCAGGTTAGCAGGGTCGAATAAGCTGATGTTTAAGCGAGATGTAGAAATACAAAAGCCAGGCAGGAATGAAAACGACCGCGCAGTATCGAGGGCCATTTTAGTTTGAGTCGTACTATTCGAGAGTGAGATGTATTATTGTATATTTAACTTTTATTTTTGGTAGTTTGGGGGAGAAATAGTCACATTATATATCAATATTCAAGAAACTTTTAAGAATATTGATTTGTACTGCTGAAATCAAATATTCAAAGCGAGTTCTCGACATAATAGTGATAGTATCACTATTATGAGTCACCCAGGGTAGCATTCATACAATTACTACTAGCACTAGTACCTACTAGGTAGTCTTCATTGTAAGCTGATAGGCGGATGCAAGCCACAATTCGAATTCTTCAACAGCGAATTTGATAAGACTGTCGAGAACTCGCTTTGAATATTTGATTCTCAAATTAACACTATCAGGAACGAGCAGGTAAGTAATCGAGATACTTCAAGTATCTCAAAATTAGAAGTTCTAATGTTGAGAAGTTCTTGGTAGAGTACTCAGTAGGGCTACCTAATATACATAGAGGTAAGCTTAGATATTGCGGAGTCTATAATGGTATTTTGAACTTCGTGTTTAGCAATCTAGTAGACTGCTATATATTTCATTCTGGATGCATTAGTCTAAGCAACCAGTATAAGAAGGGGGGTTTTTGAACTTCGATAAACCAGAATTCTCAATAATTTGTCCCGTTCTAGTAGTTTCTCATCTCGTAGTACCCAGGGTATGATCTCAATACCCCACCATCTGCACGATACTTTGCCCCTCACCAACCTGGACCACCGAGCCAAGGCCAAACGTGAATCTCTTCAATATCCTACAACTTCCAATTCTCTGAAAAATATAATCCAAATCAAAGAATCCGCCATAATCACCATCTCTAAAAATGACGACAAACACGACACCAACAATCCTCCTCCTAGGAACATGCGATACAAAGCTCCAAGAACTCCTCTACACAAAATCGAGCATCACATCACAATCCCCCAACAATCTAAAAGTCCTAATAATGGACATTGGTCGAAACCCCTCATCCTCACCGGATGTAGACGTAACCCAATCCAACCTCTTAAAAACCCCCTTACAGGAAACCCCCCCACCAAAAGCACAGGGAGACCCAACATCAGAACAACAGCACAAAAATCTAAACACTCTAGACCGCGACACATATATCAAGGTCCTATCTCGTTACGCAGCAGCTCATATATGCCAATTGTACCGAGAGCGTCAAATCCACGCCGTGCTCGGTATAGGCGGATCATGCGGGACAGCACTAGCTACGTCTGCCATGCGAGATGGATTACCTGTTGGATTTCCCAAGTTAATGGTTTCCACTATGGCTTCTGGTGATGTTAGTCCTTATATCGGGGAAACTGATATCGGGATGATGTATAGTGTCGTTGATATAGCGGGTCGAAATCGGGTTTTGGATACTGTTTTGCGAAATGCGGGTTCGGCGATTGCCGGGATGGCGAGATCGTTTTTTGACTCTTCTTTTGAATCTGAGAGGAAGGGTAATTCCGCTGCTGGTGCTGGTACTGGTACTGGTACTGGTGGTACTGTTCGGATTGGAATTTCTATGTTTGGAGTTACGACTCCGGCTGTTACTGCTGCAAGGGAACATCTGGAATCCATTCTGCCCGGTTGTGAAGTATATGTTTTCCATGCAACTGGCTCGGGAGGCCGGGCTATGGAAAGACTTACAAGTGAGGGGCAATTAGATGCCATTTTGGATCTGACAACGACAGAGATTGCGGATGAGGTTGTCGGCGGAGTATTGAGTGCTGGGCCGCGACGATTGATATCGGCCACTGAGAGGGATATTCCGCGAGTGGTCAGTGTTGGAGCGTGTGATATGGTTAATTTTGGAACTTTTGAGTCTGTTCCAGAGAAGTTTCTTAATGCTTCGAGGACCTTTCATAAGCATAATCCCACGGTTACGATTATGAGGACTACTGCAGAGGAATGTCGAGATATTGCGAGTCTGTTGGTGAAGAATATTCGAGGGGCTTCCTGGACAAAGGTCTTGTTGCCGATTGGTGGTGTTAGTATGGTTGATACTCCTGGTCAACCATTTTGGAATCCAGAGGTAGATCAAGCTTTGTTCTCTACGCTCGAAGATGGTTTACGTGGCAGTGGAATCGACATCATCAGGGATGAGCGTGATATCAACCATCCGGAGTTCGCAGTAATCGCCGCTGAGATGCTGAGAGATTTAATCAAGGCCAAGGACCGAGAGACAACTACTTAGATTACAAATTACAAGGGAAACTGGTTGGTGCTCAGATTATATTTCACTGTGCAGCCATATCTGACCGACGATAGGGCCAGCAGGATTAAGGTATCAAGTAGAAAAATTCCCATCCGTACGCGCAGTGTTGAATGCAAGACCTACCCAGGTCGACCCACGCCAGTAAATAGAAAACACGCACTCCCCCATGTGGAGACCACTTTTTATGCCGTTGAAGGACAACCACTTTTGAGTTCTAAGTTGATAGAGAACTCGAATGCCAATCGTAACATCGTCGAAAATCATGTTGAAAGTCTATTCAAGAAAAGAAAGGAAACTTCATATATCGAACGCAATTGGTGAATAAGAACAAGTTAGGGATTGTCGTGCGACTTTGTTTAGTAGCGGTAGATCTCGCTCTTGTAGGGGCCAGCAACCTCAAGGCCGAGGTACTCAGCCTGGACGGGGGTGAGCTCAGTCAGCTTGGCGTTGACGTGGTCCAAGTGGCAGCGAGCGACCTGCTCATCCAGCTGCTTAGGCAGAACGTAGACACCGACATCCTTCTTGCCGCCAGCACCGAACTCGATGTACTTCTTGCCGAAAGCGGCATCCTCGGCCTTGAAGAGAGCGATCTGAGCAAGGACCTGGTTGGAGAAGGAGCAGGACATGACGAAGGAAGAGTGACCGGTGGCACAGCCCAGGTTGACCAGGCGACCCTCAGCCAGGAGGATAATGTGCTTGCCGTTCAGGAGGTAGCGGTCGACCTGGGGCTTGATGTTCTGGACGGACTGAGCGTTGGCCTTCAACCAGGCAACGTCAATCTCAATATCGAAGTGACCAATGTTGCAAACAATGGCGTCGTTGCGCATGGCCTCGAAGTGACGGCCAACCAGGATGTCACGGCAACCAGTGGTGGTGACGAAGATCTGACCGATCTTAGCGGCCTCCTCCATGGTGGTGACCTCGTAACCCTGGACGGCGGCCTGGAGAGCGTTGATGGGGTCGACCTCAGTAACGAGGACACGAGCACCCATGGAGTGCAGGGCCTGGGCGCAACCCTTACCGACATCACCGTAACCGGCAACGACACCGACCTTACCGGCGATCATGACATCGGTAGCACGCTTGATACCGTCAATGAGGGACTCACGGCAACCGTACAGGTTGTCGAACTTGGACTTGGTGACACAGTCGTTGACGTTGATGGCGGGGACCTTGAGCTTGCCCTCCTTCAGCATGCGGTACAGGTGGTGGACACCGGTGGTGGTCTCCTCGGAGACACCGTAGCAGTCATTAAGCATCTCGGGGTGCTTAGAGTGGACGAGGGAGGTCAGGTCACCACCGTCATCGAGGATAAGGTTGAGCTTCTTGTCATCCTTGAAAGCGAACAGCTGCTGCTCAAGGCACCACTGGTACTCCTCCTCGGTCTCACCCTTCCAGGCGAAGCTATAAGCGAAGAAATGTTAGGAGACAAAATCTAAAGAGGGGTTCGGAGTGGGGGCCGGCTTACACAGGGACACCGGCGGCGGCAATGGCGGCGGCAGCGTGGTCCTGGGTGGAGAAAATGTTGCAGGAAGTCCAGGTGACCTCAGCACCAAGGGCAGTGAGGGTCTCGATGAGGACAGCAGTCTGAATGGCTAGGGGGTGGGTCAGATAGGGGATCGTATGAGAACGGAGCTCGGAGACATACTCATGTGCAGACAACCAGCGATACGGGCACCGGCGAGGGGCTGGTCCTGACCGTACTTCTCACGGATGGCCATGAGACCGGGCATCTCAACCTCGGAGAGCTCAATCTCCCGGCGACCGAAAGCGGCCAGGGACTAGAGAGGCTGTCAGCAATTGCTCTGCAATTGAGAAGTGGATAGATAGCTAAATAAAGCTGAGAGGGAAGAAAATGAGGGGCACATACGATATCAGCAACCTTGAACTTCTGAGCGGGGGCAGACATGATGAATTGTGATATACTAGATAGATGTTAGAATGAAAAAGGCGAGGAAAGAAGAGTTCAAGAGAGAAAACCAACCAAAAAGTAGGGGATGAAGAGGGGAAAAGAAAAGGAGGAGTCGAGCAAAAGACAAGAGGGGCACCGAAAAGTCTCCTCTTCATCTTAGGTAAGCGCCCCGCGGCGCCCCACGTGAGCCCCACGTGATCATCGGCAAGCGTTGCTGCCGAGTGGGGAATTCAACAAACTATATAGTCCATGGCGTATAGATATATGGACCAACATTTGTTGAATTGACAAAAGAATATCATAAAGACATCGGTGGAGAGGAAGGACCTTGTTGGAAATAGATTTCAATACCTTAGTGGAAATCTGTTTACATAGATACACTAATCTCATGAGGCTAGGGGCAGAGGAAGGAATAAAGCTCATTTGTCCGAAGTCAGTAGATCATAGGGATATAAAACTAAATAGAGTAAAAACGTCAAATCGGAATAACAAAACACAGATAAAATTGGAACCATATCCTACCCATCGATCATCAATCATGAATTCATCGCTCAGAATTAACCCTAGTAAGAAATCGCCGGTGCCTCCGTCGTCGCGCCATAAGGGTTTCCATCATGATATGTAACATTTCCTCCATGCCCAGCTCCATGATCTCCCGCATATTCAATCTCATCCGGCCAGCGATGATAAGATGGCAGCGAGTTACTGCGGTTGCGCTTAAGTTCACGTCTCATCGCCCTCTTAATACACTCATTGTGGAAATTTTCGGTCTCTTTTCGTTTCTCCATCACCTCCTTCCATTCGCCATAAGCACCCTTGATACCGAGAGCTGCAAGTCCGATACTTGCAACGTCGAGAGCATTGGCCTTCATACGCTGTCTGCGTGCTTCTTCAAGAGAGATCTCTCCACTTTTCACCTGTTCTAATCTCTTTTTTCGCTTGTTCACCGAGCCGTAGACACTGTGACCTGCGTGGATCGTTGCAACAGTTGCCAGGCCCGATGTTAGTAGCATATCTCTCTTCATTTTCTTTTCGGTCTTCTTCTCATCACTGCTGTCGCCTAAGTCAGAGTCACTCTCAGAATTGTCGAGTTTACCGCGCGCAGTGGTGCCATTTGGACCTGCGCTGCGCGGGGCACTCGTAGGGGGTTGGGGGGTTCTGCCGCTGTTCAGGGAACGCGTTCGACCTACGTCTCTCGAGCCTCTGCCTCGCCGGGAATATCCTCTGCCATAGTCACTGTCTGCATCCGAGTCTGAATATCCGCCATAGCGGGAGTCTCGATCTCGATCTCTCTCTCTGTGGTCGCGGTCACGATGGTGACGACGCTCCCTGCGATCTGATCGATCATCTCTGTCTCTGCTTCGAGATCTGCTCCGATCTCTGCTTCGATCTTTGCCTTCGTCTAGACCAAGGGCTGCGATTCCCTTATTGATATAGTCGGACACGCTCTTGCTGCGCTTTTTAGACCCACCACGATCATCGCCATCATCGCTATAACGATCGTCATCTCTGCCACGAGGTCTTGATCGCGAGCGGGAAACTTTATCGAAGATTTCCTTTCCAGCTGCAGCCAGGGCACCTGTTGCGGCGAGATTCTTAAGACCACCGCCGGCAGAACTACTGCGTCCATTGCGTCCGCGAGATTTGGACCGTCCGCCATTGATAAAGTGATTGGTAGCCATACCAGCGAGAGTTGATTCAATGACATGTCGAGTTCCATGCTTGTTTGGGTCTTTGTCGACGAGCGCATCGGTACCGGCTGCCGTGACGGCTGCAGTCAAGACACGTTTGCCCTTGGCACCAGTCCATTCACCGGGATCTTTGCGAGAACGGAAAGCCTCTGCGGCACCGGCGGTGAGAGCTGCACGGGCAGCCTGCATCATGCGCTGTTCGCTCTTGTCTCGTTTGCTGCCATGGCGATGACGATCACGGCTACGACTGCGAGAGTCTGACGAATATCGGCCATGTCGAGAGTACGATCGACCACGGCCACGACCATGATAACGATCTCCGCTACGGTCACTGCTAGCTTTGGAGGCAGCACCAAGGCCAAGGGCACCTAGGGCAGCATCACTGATTGACTTGCGTCGACTGTGACGAGGAGGCGAGCGACTTGAAGAAGGAGAATCATATCTGGGGCGACGAGGAGGGGCTGATGAGAGCGGATGAGTGTCAGCACAAAGTATAGCCTCTAAGAGAAGTATAAATAAATACTGCTCAGGATCAGGAATGACTTACGACGATCATCATACTGCCGAGATCGTTGCGGGCGAGAACGACGATAATATCCCCCATCGTGATACGGATCACCGCTTACAGACGAAGCACGTCGCACAGTCTCTTGCACAGGGCGGCGCGGCCGTCTCGAGTCATAACTGCGTTCATAGTAATAGTCACGCCCGGGAGGGAAATCACGAGGGATTTCTTCGAGCGAGCCATCATCCCTATAATAAGGATAGTTGTCTCTCTCGTCCCTTGCATGTCTAGACCGAGGATGGTCATCGAAGTAATCTGCAGCATAACCACTAGCGGGGCGGCCGCGGTCGCGGGGTGCGCTGTAGCGACGATCGTCGTAGTACGACATCGCAGGAAAAAAGAGAGAAAATCCGAAGCAATCAAATTTTAAAGAAGAGTCGAGCTTTTAAAGTGAGCCTTTTAATGAATCACCGATAAAATAAGATGAGAGAGAAAGTGATAGTGAGAGAGAGAAAGAGTGAGAGAAAAGAAGTGGTTGGAAAAGCAGAAAGAGGCGGGGCAGGTGGCGTGACGTCGTGGCTGTGGAGGCTGAGGCTGAGAGGACGAGGGAACAGAATTGAATGATATACAAGAGTAGATGATTGAATTATGAGGGGTATCAAGTATCAAGTAGAAGAGTAGAGAGTCATATTGAAGAAACAGAAGGGGTACCCAAGTAGATAGGGGCATCATCCGAAGATATTATATTTGAAGCTCGCACCCCCTGCCATGACGTCGATTAGTACAGATTCTGGAGAATGTTCTCCCTTCAGTGCGCATCTTCTGCGACTGGCGTGTTCTCGAATTTCCATCCGCCTGTCGTCGTTTAGCGTTGGCTTATCCGACGTCATTCTGCATATATCGGGACTCATCTCATCAAGGAAGAGTCCCAGCCCTACCCAACACCTTTTCATTTATCCCTCTTTTCTTAAACACTAAATCACCGTCATGACCGGCTTAGACCGCCACTTGAACAAGTCTCGATCGGAAAGGGGCTTGGCCTGAGTCGCAATCTGTTTTTGTCGTTGTTGTTGTTTGTTTCTATTCGGGTGGGCATTCCAAGGGTCGATTCCGGGGGGTTTTCCCTCGTTTCCATGGCTCGTGGCTCGGCTGATCCCGTGATTGCCGACTCCTTTTCTAATCGACAAATTCAGTTAAGGTTATCTTTGAACTTGTCAACTCTAAGATTTGATCGACTGCTCATCTCTGCTTGGCATGTTCTAAGTCTGTTTTTCTTTCTATTCTATACTTTTATACTCTGATCATCCTCCATCTCTCCCTCCCCCTCCCTTTTCTTCCAGTTACTAAATTACCCTACTGCTTTATCATCAGGATGGCAAGTTGTTGGTGGTGCAGCCAGACTTGGTCGCACATGATCATTCCATTCATGGAGGTCCTTGTTAGGTACTATACAAATACTTATCCGCCACCTCCTAAGATACATCATCACCCTGCCGAGAGCGTATGACGTCTGACCCGACATAACGCAGGTAAACAGAATAGTTCCAGTGGTACACGAGGAGTGTACTTATTTGATGTACGTAGTACACAACAAGAGCTCCTCGTCCCGAATTCCCTAAACAAAGCTACCTAAGCTGGCTTGAAATGTCGGATCTGCCTGGACCGCCTCAATCTTTCCTATCTGATTCCCGATCATATGGTGGAAGAGATTTGCCCCTTTCCATTCGACTAAAGCCGCATGGAGGTGAATTGGTCCTTAGCGCGATGAGAACGCCCTCCACCATATGAGACATGTCATATAAGGATGAAGATCCCCGTTGGAGACAGAGACAGAAGGCGTAAGAACACTGCGCAGCAGTGAGCCAGGACGCACGTGACGTCAGGCTGTAAATCCAGACCCTATCAAAAAGGCCCATGGACAACGAGGATAAAAAAGAGCAAAGCGAGAAGAAAAGAAGAGAAACAGTTGAAACCAACTTGAGAGCACTGTGACAAGTGCAGGAATTGCAAGTAAGGCAAGAATAAAATGAAGGAAAAGAAAACAAACAAACAACAATTTGGGGTATCCGTATGCGGGCCATGAGATAGAAAGAATACATCGACGGTAACCAACAAATTTACCGACATCCAGAAAGGCCAAAGAAACGTCTTCTTGCTCTTGCCTTTGCAATTTTTTTTTTTAGTGAATTTGTTTTGCTTCGTTTTTTTTAATTACCCCGCCCTGTTTCGTGTCAAGGTTGATAGGGCCGAGCACCTGGCGGAGGCATCACACTCGCATTACTGGCATCCGTGGACTGACTAATTGTCCGGTTATGGGTAGATGTATAGCCGGAATCCGGTCTTGCAATTGCCCATCGAGAGTCAACCTCTGGTTCCGAGGTAGAGCGCATCTCATCCGAATGTGTTCGGTGTGTTCGGATATGTTGTTTCATATTATCTTTGCGAGTGAAGGCCTTATTGCAAATCGGACAGTGTACACTCTTTTCGCCCGTGTGCTTCTTCCCATGCCGCGCTGCATGACCCGAAGTGGTGAATGTAGCAGAGCACCCATGACTTGCCGCGTATGGACACGGATACTTGTTCTTTGGACCTGTGCTCCGCGAACCCGACGCTGATCCTCCAGATGCTGACTTTGCCTCTGTCCCGGACGTCGACTGGATTTCTGGCGGTGTGCGAGGCGCCGCGGGCCCTCGTGATGGAAACCGGTTCGAGTCACGCCGGGGCTCCTGTCGGGCATATGGGTGGTAGGAGGATGATGGTGCATGGCTTGTCATGTAGTCATAGGCAGAGCCTTCTGATGATCCGGGCGAAACGGGTTGTGCGGCTTTAGTGACGGGGTCAAAAGGGTGCCGAGTACTCCGTGGTGAAGCAGTTGGTGATTCTGACGATGCATGTCCGGACACGTACTGGGTGTCCCTGGCAGGTGGAGGCACCTGCTCTGAGTGAGGATCCAATGACGGCGAAGGCTGACTGGTCGTATGCCTGGAGTTGGACCGAACAGCAAACGATGGGTGATCATCGTTATTCAAGATTGATACAATGCTCATTTTGCAACCATCCATTTCCTCGAGGCCTCGATGCGCGCTGAAAGAGCCTGGAAATGTATACTAAAAAGGGCACCGACACGTTAGCTCATTCATATCCTCTAAAGGACCTCCTCAGCACGTGGTACCAAATCGTCGCAAAGACTCCAACAAAAGAAGAAAAACGATCTCGAGACGATGGCTGGGTATATTGAAGAAGACATAGAGAAGAGTGGGAGCGAAAGGAAAAAGAGGAGGGGAAGGGGGACGGCAGAGAAACACAAGAGGACAAGACTCTGCGAGTCAAACCTCCGTTCCCTTGGGGTTTTATTGCCCTTGTCCCTCCCTCTTTCTTTTCCTTCTAAATTGAAGGAATGTGAACGTACCAGAGGTTCGCGAAAGATGTTTGTTCTCTCCGTTGTATAACACATTGACAACATTAGGCCTTTTGTCGCCAGTCTTTTACCGGCAAGACACAGAAGGTCAGGCTTGAAATGGTATACCTGTACCGTATCCCTTGGGAACAAAGCGTCAAGGTGAGACTAGCGAATAAGAGGAAGTAAAGTACTTCCGAAGCACCTTGTTATCTTTTATTTGTTTGTTCCCACCTCGTTCTGAGATGAGGGTTGGCCGACGTAACGCAAGCAGGGTCTCTAACCTTGAGGATGAGCTTGCAGAATAAGTGAACGAGCTAACGCTTGAGAACTTGATTTCCCTTTTTCTGGGTTTCCAATATTGGTTTCTCTTTTTCTTTAAAAAAAAATTTGCTTTCCTCCCGTCTACCCGATTCGACGTGGGGAACACAATTCTCAACGGCAGTTGCAAACTAGCCTGGCGATATTGCAGGGGTTGGACGGGATGCAAGGCCGTCTAACCACGAGCAAGTCCGCCCTGTTCTTCCAAGAGAAGGGCTTCGGATCAAACTAAAGGGTGCAAAAGTTGTATCACGAAAATGGTAGCAAACAACTTCCAAAAATGCTCAGGTGAGTGATAAATCAAGTCCCGATCTCGACTTTGTTTTTAAGAATGATGATGACTGATGTGCCGATACGAGATAAGCCAAAGGTGGGTTGGTCCAGTGGCAGAGGGAGGAGGTGATCGGTGGATAGCGAAATGAAAAGAGATTCGTAACAAATCGATAGGATGGTAAGAAATTCAACCTGATGCAGGAGGCAGGGAGAGGATGAATAGTAAATGAAGTATTTCAAAGGATGAAAGAATACAAAGCTTCAAAGTTGAAAAGAAGAAGGTTGGAAGAAGATAAAACAAAGCTCCCCTCCCAAGAATGAAAATAAAATCAAAATTAAATTCCCAAAAAAATAGCACGGGTTGCGTATCTCAGGAACTCATCATACTAAATAGGACAAGGCCAAGCTTCAAGGGTCTCTCTACGAGGCTCCCCCAGTCCAGGTACGAGTTCAATACAGTATGAAGGGTAATGAGTACGAAGAATTGGAAACAATACAGTAAAGGACCCCTAATCCACTTGCAATCCACCCCTGGAACTATGGCGGTTTCTGTGCAGACCCGTTTTCCAGACTCCGTTTCTTCCGGCCCGCCCCATCGACCCTGGCGGGGACAAAAAGAGAGAGAACGAGAAAGAGAAAAAGAAAAAAAAAAAAGAAAAGTCGTCAGCCAGTGAAAGATCTGCCACTTTCGTATTTTCAGCCTAGTTTCTCGTCTATTATGATTGATAGTATAGTTATGTATACAACAGTAAGTAATATTCGTGATGAAATCCAGCCCTTTCCCCCTCCCCTTGAACGGTTTTCTTACAATCCGGCCCATTCGACTCCAACTCCGCCCTAAAGTGGTTGCTAACCCAACTAGGGCTTCGGTTGGCCCAAGCGATACTCCACCAAGAGTGTTGCAAAGCATATCGGTAGAACTACGGAGATGGTTTGATAATCGGGATAAGGCCCTTTCTCAGTGCCAATGGTTATTTTCATGGATTGGACCCTGGGAACCAAATTTTGCCATGCTTGGGAAATCCGATGGCGGTCGGATAAAGATTTACCCAAAAAGAAGGGGAGAGGAGGACAAATCTTGTTAGATCCTAATTACATACACAGTATGATCAAGATCTCGGTGGTAAGTGTATTAATTTCAGTATTATTATTTCAAATATTTCGTTATACTGTTTCTTGTTTTTAATTTCATTTTATTTTTCCATGTATTGCGTGTGGCTAGTAATCATTAGATCGTGAACGAGGCGTAAGTCTGGGGACATACGTAAGATGTTTACGCTCCTCACTACGCCGTTTCGGGAGATCACGTCCGGCTCCGAAGGTCGGTGGAGTGTGTGCAAAGACTGTTTCCCTCTATTGTTCTGTACGTGGTGGATGTCAATGCTTGCGAATCAATACTGAACTAGTCTTCAATCTTGTATTTTATCTATATGATACAAATCTTGTACTCCGTGTACAATGGCAAGCCTTCATGTGCTGCTGTATCTGTTGGCCAATCTACTTCCGACCGTGTTACTGCAGGGCCCTGATCATCGGGCAAAAAATAGGAAAATCAACGCGATAGTGAAGAGGGAAAAAAGTAAAAAATAAAAATAAAAGAAAAAGTGATTAGAGGATCCACTCAAAACTGAAACTTTCGTTTTTTTATTTTTGCTTTGCTCTCCACTCCTTGCCCTAGGAACTTTAAATACCCTTTGTCAACTAATCTTCCGATGTCAGTGATTATCTACCCAGCTCCATTCTTCTAGTAATCATGCATATATGTATAAGGCTGTTTGATGGAGTCAATTCTCCGGAATGATCCAATTTGAAGCGTAATCCCCCTTCCACTAGTACTACTTGCAATCCTTTACCGGGTCACCGATTCTATAAACTGCATATTTCACACCGAATTATGAAGTGATACAAGCATTGTCATTCCAACCTCCAATGGATGTCCACGTACGCAGACGACCATCATCACTCAAAGGACAATTAAAAATATCGATGGTGTTCCTTCGACTACGTAAAAATTTACTAAATTACCCAAACTGACTCGGACAGCCCTACGTCTTGATGGCTTCATTTTAGGGCTCAGCCTGGCCCGTGCAACCCTCGTACTCGTACGCGTCCTAAAATGCCCGCCCCGCCCCTGCCATCGCGGGGACTCTCCGCTGGCCTACGTAAGATGCAGACGTAGTTATCTTCATCGCTCTGATGTTTGAAGTGGATTGAACTATTGAAATCAATCTCTGGTACGATTTGGATTGCCATCACCCGATAGCGGGGAGGAATCAGAGATGAGATAACCAAGGAAGCCCTATCGTGTCCAGAATCTGGATACGCCTTCTTCCTCGGCTCATCCGAGCTCCACGGTATTGTACTTGGATTAGCATCACATCACTCCCCTCATCCATGCCATGTGCCGATCAGCCAAGCCTTATGGCCCGCGATCGCGAAGATTGATACTAGCCATCACGGCACTTTGGCGTCTGATGCCGAGTAATGATTTGCTCTAGATTATCTGAAGGGACGGGGCATACGTATGCAGTCTACGTATATCCGGCACCATGACAGGGCTAGTCCTCGATCCAGCGATCGCGCTGTCGCAAAGGGCTTAACTACATGCTCCAGCCGCCGGATGGCTTCTTCATTGATTCGTACGCCCCTCGGGCAAAGCGGCCTCCCTAGCCTTTAGCAGCCGACGCCACACGCCTTGGTCAGGGTCATCCATTTACCTTAGCTTTCCATAGATAAAATTCCACCATGAATACGGAGTATACAAAACGTCCTAGTCGAATAGTATCTCGCTCCAGTGGTCCCTTTAGGGAATATATTGCCCTAGCGCCGCCCACTTCATCTTTTATTTTTATTTTCTTTCGATACATCCCCCTTCTCACCATGCAGGGACTCGTGGCCTATCCCCATCTGCTTACTCTGACCAGACTAGGTGCGGCGTCAAGTTTGCACATTTGGGACTACATTATGCCCAAATCCCGCCTAGCGTGATGGATCCCGGATTGAAATCGTTGAGGGCATTTGGATCATTGCTCGCACACCCGCCACGCCCACGCGGCCTTATCCTCCCTAATCGTGACTAGAAATTTCTCAAACTCGGGTGGATTCCGGGTGTTCTAAGCAAGAATGAGAGAGCTGGAGCCAGACCCCTCCTTGTTCTCTAAGATTGGTTAGATGGTTTCAGAGCCCTGTATTTTTTGGGGACTTTGTATTGAAGTTCGCCAATCTGGACCCCCAAATTTCGTTCACCCTGAGTTATTCCGTATAAAAGTTGTATCAACTCCGTAATCAATGTGGGAATCAGCATGAAAACCGACTCGTGAAAATCCTCGGGGAGAAATCCATCAAATCATCTGTATCATCCTGGAACAAACTCAAAATCATAATCGAAATTAATACTCGGAAATAACTTGCCACACTGCCAAATACGTCAATGCTAAACGTTAAAGCTGTCATCACATTTTCCAAGAGGGTTGTTGCTGGGCTGTGTATGTCGAAGTTTTCTCCGCAATCCGTTCATAAATCCGAAATTTACCCACTTGAAGATAACCCTACTCCATCAAGAATCGATCTTGCTGACACTCCTCCAGGCATCCATGCTTCTTTTCCCTGTTCTTTGCTCCAACTAGACGCACACAGCCACAGCCCCATCTTCATTCTTCAGTGCTGCCTATCGCAAGTGCTTCCAGAACGCTCCGCGCCGCGGGGAGACTACCGCACTATTGAAGCCAATCCGCATTAGCTTGTCTCGGCAATTGTCATTCGTCGGTTTTTAGCAACAATTCGGATCTCGACTTGCCGACTCTCCGACCGATTCCCTGAAGCGGCGCAAAATTATGCACAGCCAAAGCGGGCGATGCATACTCCGTAGTTCTACATAGTACTAACAATTTTTCTCTATGTAGTCCGTACACTTCGTAGAGTATGATTTCACTCCATGCTGCGCACTGTCCAAGCATTGTTTCCGACCTGGAGATACATGACAGATAATGCAACTGCCTAGAGCTCTCGCAATATAGTTTCCTTCCTCGCGATACCTGTCAAGGTTGTTTTCGTTTTCGTTCTTGTCAATCATGCATATCCTCTGTATCGATAATTTCATTCCTCTTCCGAGTTATCCGTACCCCGTACGCAACCACAAATATGAGCATCCCCAGGATAGAATAAGCTCCGATCTGTGGCGCGTTATCTTGCGATCATGATCGCCAAACATACTAAATTCTGGCACCCGGTCAATGCTTTCAATGGTCCACGCTGTACTCCGTATGTATGTACTAGGGATGTACTGACTATTCAGCTAGATAGGTCCATGAATCAGTATAAATAGCAATGCTATTGATATGACTATCGATTAAGTCACGGAATACTTCCTTGATAATGAGATGTCATGCTTCTGCCATTTTAATGCTCTACTATGTACTGTATGTAGTTCAATTGGGTTAAGTGGACTTTGTCATTGCTTGAGTTTATCCTATCGGACCTCCGACCACCGACTTGTACCGAGGCCACTTCACCATTCCATGCTTCGTAATCTCATTGGACGATGATGCAAAACTTCGTACCCCTGTGGGAATATTCGCATACTATGTTTGAAGGTAATATGCTTTTCTAGTTCTGCGTACCCATCAAGATTTCTGATGCTTTCTTTAGTTTGGACATTTGATCGCCGCTGGCGTCGTTTATGGAGCGCTTGGCTAGTATGTACACGTACTATGCATGTTGTCAATCGTCTCGAATCCATTCAGCTTACCAAGACGAGCGGGCTCATCACCTCGAACTAGAAGTTTCAATATCATCAGCTCGTCACTATGCAGGGCGCAGCCACAATGAAGTCACCAAGCAGATGCTCTGCATGGGTCTAACCATACTCTTCAGGTAACTCTACAAACGCTCGGCACCGCCCCATCTAAGACACGACAGCTCATGTTAACTGCATTTACTCGGTGCTAAACCGAACAGCGACGTGTCAAATCACAATGCACTTAATTGATACCACAATTCATTTCTAGAGTGGAACTTCGGTCCAGTTCCAGTGCTGGTATGATAATTAGCTGCACAAGCCAGCACGACTTTCATTGAAAGAGCACTTGAAGAGGCCACGAAGAAAATAGATAGAGAACCCACACGCTATTGCTATCAGCCCACACGCCAAGCCCACCGTCGCTTTTCCTATTCGACCGGTGCGTATAGGGTCCGGCCGAATTGAGCTCGGGTGGGGGAAAGTTGGTGGAGAAGGGGGAATCCACCCGGAGAGGCTGTTGTGGCAGGGTGACGAGGCAACACTCGCATTTGCGCTCGTGAACTATAGTACTGGACAGTACTGCAGCAAGCGAAGTTGAATCAGTTTTGTGGCTTAGCAAAGCTACAGTTTGAAATATGTACATACGTGGATGCTGTAAGTATTGTGGAGTATTTTTGTAGTTATTGTTTTACCATCTACGGTGTTGTAAATTGATAACATGCAAACATTACAATGTAATTTCCACTTCGAAAGATTTCATTGTTTTACGAATGTTTCCACAGAAATGTACTGTACTATGTATGCACTGACAGACTAAGTAACCTACCCAGTTCTATTAAGTCCGAACTAACTTCCCAATTAGTCACATACCTTATAAAACAGTTTAATTTGTATTCCTACACAGTATATATGTACAATCTCTTCTGATAGAGATTCATGCCCTAAGTGCTAGAAGGAGAATCTTGTATATGGACTCTTTGATTGAAACATTATTTTTACTTCTAATGCTGGCCGTGACCCCGTTCCAGTATAGCTCTAGGAAATCGAACAAAGGGCTGCGTAAGCGGCAAACGTCATGTCACTTGGTGGATGTTGGTAGACTCCATGCGATGTCGAATCTTGACTGCGGAGAGGAGCCGCTAAGATGAGGGAGATTACTCGTGAGCTTGATAGCGTGGCCCCTGCATGGTTAGTGGATTTGAAGATATGGCGCCGTGCAAATCAGTTACGTGGAGTATTCATGTATCCAATCTTATTTTTTTTCTCTGCGGGTAAATCGTGAGGGCATAGGTTAGATTCGTCGTGTTATTTATTGCCAAGTCTAATTCTTGTTGTATCGAATATGATTGATTCGGGGTCCTTTTGCCCGGTATTGCGGGTGGGCTTCTGATTGTTAGTTTGTTGGTGAGTGATGATTACGTTGAGGTAGAATCCTACAGATGTTCGGCTGCTAGGTTGAGAAGAATTGGTGGTTCGAAGATTTTATCAAAGGTTGCTTTGTTTTCATGATTTGTGTCAGATTCATTGACTTCAACAATGAGTTCTCAGGCTCCATTTCTGCTGTTGACTGTTGCAAAGTTTCTGTTGTGCGTTGGTGATACAACTGCTTCGACTTATCCGGAGATCTGGTTCCACGTTAACAGATATGAGAACTGGTGTGACTTCCTTAGTGATAGCTGTTTCTTTCTTCGCTTTCCCAATGCTAATTCTTCTTCATACGCCCCAGAAACGACTGAGCAATTCAATTACGTCTCATACCTTTTGAGTCCGTCCATCCGCCGGGCCATCAGATCATTCCGCACCTCGATCTCTACCTTCGAATTTTGAGCACCTTTTCTATCCCTAACCGACTCTGAATGGTAAGAAATTGCTTTGTACTGATGAGAATCGATATGATTCATGCTATGACAAACGCAACAAGAAAGATGGACCCCAAGGCATCGCAATGATAGTATCCCAAGCAGCACCTCCAAATGCCAATATCAACAACCGACGTTCGCAGCTCCAGTACGGAACTAAAATTTAGCTTATCTAGAAGTCCCTTCTCAGAAATGTATATGTTTGAACCATGGGTACAATTGGCACCCTTCGAGGATCTCGCCCTGGGATCACCCGAGCGCCGCCTTTAAGACTGCTACTATCCATCGGACCAGAGGGCTGACATAGTACTACTCAGTGTTGGACAGGGTATGAAATCAAGTGATGATGTGCAATGATCCAGACCGATACCAGGCCTCCTACCAAGATTGCCAACGGACTTCCTTAAAGTCATCACTGATCCAATCTGACAGTCGGGGCCTCGAATGGCCTACCTAGGCAAATGTAGCCGAAGTCTATCAATCACCTTTCAAAAAGATGACCATAGATTGGAATAGACAAACAAAGCTGAAAACCTTTAATTCTTGGAAGAATTTGAAGTCAGAATGTGACAAATAGCCTTCGCCATTTCAGCCTGCAGGTCACCAGTGGCAGAAAATCTGTCTTCTATGCAGGTATAGTAGTATTCAGACGGTACTTCGAAAGTATAGCAAGTCGAATCACCGAATGAGCACCTACTCATGTCGACGGTCCTACACTGTACACTTACCAGTAGCAGCCCATTGTATAATTATTAAAGTAGACGTTGTCACTAGTATCGTGGGTGCACAGTAAATTCGGAGCGCGAACGGAAAAATCCATCAAAACACAGGCCCTGAACCCGAACTCTACCTGAGTACGCAAATAGAATGAAACCCTTTAAGTCTAGCCCTGAGGCACGGGCAAACAACATGAGTCGTGCATGTTTTTTGACCGACATATCTACAGCGATGTCCAGCCAAGTTCACAATTGTTTGCTTCTGTGCAACAAAAGCAATTTGAAGAGAAAAAGAAGATAGTAGCAATTAATATGAAGCCGAGACCAATGTTACGTTTTGAAGATCCAGTTCTCCAAATAAAAAGGTCTGTCCCATCTGTGTTAAGTGAAACCTCGGATTATATATCCCTTACAGTCTGAGCCAGGATTGACGGGGTACAAAGACTCAACTCGCCTCGACCCGGAAACCAAATTGGAGGTTTATTGACCAATAAGGTATGAATGTAGATGTGTAGTCGTCTGTTTTGGAGTGAGATTCATCGTGTGTGACTCCAGCTTTAATCTCTTGAATGTCTCGATGAACTAGGATCATCCAGGTCCTGATGGTGCCAGTGTGATGCCAGTCAGAATGTACCTGAGGTCATTTCGTGGGGCGGGGTACTGCGAGGACTTTCTTGTTTGTCAGTGCAACATTCAATCGCTCCTCTTCATATCCACTGTGCAATTAAGCGCAGAGAACTTGAGTGGCATTTTAATTTGTGATTTGTTTTTGACCGACAATGCCTCGTCCTGCAAATCGAGATGAGGTACTTGCGCGTCTGCGCAAGACGGTCGCGGAAGGCTCCATTATTGTCGGGGCCGGTGCTGGTATGTTCCACGATTGGGAAATTGTGCGAATGGAATTGTATGAAGCTGAGTCTACTAGGTATCGGCCTGTCAGCCAAAGCCGTTGAAAAGGGTGGCTGCGATTTGATCCTGGTCTACAATTCCGGCCGATTCCGCATGGCTGGTCGTGGCTCGCTCGCAGGATTGATGCCATACTCTGACGCCAACCAGGTCGTTGTAGAGATGGTATAGTCCCATCTAGACCTGGCCATCACCATACCTTGTTGAACTAGCTAACAATAATCTCTTCCTTCTTCCCTTGTCTAGGCCAGTGAAGTACTTCCGATTGTGCAAGATACGCCTGTCCTCGCTGGGGTTTGCGGTACCGATCCCTTCCGCGAGATGTCTCCCTTCTTAACTGAACTGCGGCGTCTCGGGTTCGTTGGTGTGCAGAACTTCCCAACCGTCGGTCTAATCGATGGACAGTTCCGGGCAAATCTGGAAGAAACAGGTATGGGATATGATCGTGAGGTGGAGATGATCGCGACGGCGCACCAGCAGGGTCTGGTAACCACCCCGTATGTTTTCAGTCCGGAGGATGCAGTGGCGATGACAAAGGCGGGTGCAGACATTGTAGTCGCACATGCGGGCTTGACGACATCGGGATCGATTGGTGCCCATACCGGACGTTCGCTGGAAGAGTGTGTGGGATTTGTTCAGGCGATTCGTGATGCGGCGGTAGAGATCAACCCGGAGGTGTTGGTTCTATGTCATGGCGGGCCAATTGCACGTCCAGCAGACGCTCAATTTATATTGTCGAGGACACAGGGAGTGCACGGGTTCTTTGGAGCGAGTAGCATGGAGCGATTGCCGGTGGAGGTTGCAATCCAGGAGAATGCGGAGGAATTTAAGCGGATCAAGATTAATTAGCCGAGAATTGAGAGATGAAGAGGGATGAAATGAGATGAGGTTGAGAAAATGAGGAATGAAAAGGAAGGAGAACACATGACCAACACTTTTCCCTCTTCACTTCTTTTGTCTCTTCATCATCATCATCATCTTTTCTATATCACACCAGTATATACAGCACCCTTTCTACAAAATGTATACAAGCACTCTGAATATCTCCAGATCAACCACTGAATGCTCTCCATTCCTCCTATTCGACCCACTTTCCCCAACTTTCCTCTATCGGGCAATTTATGCCCGCCTGGGAGAGCCATCGGCTAAATTGCGAGTAAATAGGACCGCATTTATTTCTGCATTTCTCTCTTCGTTTTCTTTTATTCTTTTCAATTACTCACTTCCTGTCTCTTGAACTTAATATACTCCTTCCTTCCCCCTCAAAATGTCACGAATCTTAGAAGGAAAGTTGGCGATTGTCACCGGCGGATCGCGGGGTATGTGTATCTTCCTCCCCGCAAAAAACCCCAAATAGCTCCGCTAACCATGACTTCTAGGAATTGGCGAAGCCATTGCCCGCAATCTGGCCTCTAAGGGTGTCTCTCTCATTCTGAATTACACTTCCGAGTCCTCACGCACACCCACTGAAAATATTTGTGCCGAATTGGCTGCCGAGCACGGTGTCCGTTGCGAGAGCGTCCAAGCCGATCTGAGTAAACCTGAAGAAGCCACCGCTGCTATTCTCGGTGCCGCCCAGCAACACTTTGGATCTTCGGGAAAATTACAGATCGATATTCTCATCAATAATGCCGGTGTCTCAGCCGACCGAGATCTGAACGATGCTAAGCGTGGCCCTATCAATGCCGACCACTTCAACTGGCACTACACCATTAATGTGCTTGCTCCTTTGCTCTTGACCCAAGCGGTCGCGCCTTTCCTCCCTACTGACCGATCCGGTCGTATCGTCAATATATCGAGTGTGTCGGCCTCCATGGGTTTCGTGGGACAGTCCATGTACGGTGGTACTAAGGCGGCTCTCGAATCCATGACTCGTACCTGGGCACGGGAACTGTCCGATCGCGCGACAGTGAACGCAGTGAACCCCGGTCCTGTCATTGGGGATATGTATTTCAAGGCTGGAGAGGAGTTTTGGAATGATATCCAGGGTTATATGGATAATACTCCCATGACCAAGTTGGACGAGAAAGATCAGACAACTATGAGCCGGTTGACTGAGGAGCAAATCCGTCTCATCAAAGAAAAGATGGGTGGTCGCCGACCAGCATTTACAAGTGAAATTGCTGGTGTGGTGTGTATGCTGTGCACACCTGACGGAGTCTGGAGTACTGGTAGCGTTGTATGTGCCAATGGTGGAATGAGATTTGGTGTTTAGATTTGATCCAATAGACTCAATACGAAGAATTAGTTCATGACAATCATTAAAAAAACCTACTTTTGTATTCAAGTCATAGTATGCCGTTAATAGCTAGCGACTGGCACTATCCATATGTAAAAGACCCACGTTACACCTGAAGTATACATAGAGAACAGCGAACCAATGGAGTGTAATTTGGAAAATGCCAGCCAAACTATGAGGCTCAAGTTTTAATAATCAATTTAGATCACATTAGCGTCTTTGGAACAGACCAATTGATCTCTTTCTCGATGAGCAGAAGCTACCACCAGCTCTACTAGCTCGTCAGAGGTTTAGCTAGATGGAAACTCTCAACTTGCTGGTACTAGCTAGTCATATTGTACTTGGCGTACTAGTACACTCGCCCATATTGTCAGCATGTAAGTACTCTTATCTGCAGACGCGATTGTTTTATGGTAATGGAGGAGTGCTATTCAATCAATTTGAGCTGTACGAGGTTAAGCTCATAACAGTGTGATCAAGTATTACCACGGCTTCCTATGAAAGGTCGAATGTATATGACCAACAATTTGTACGCAGACTATATGCTAGCACTGTATTAAGCATGGTTCTTTTCAAGCTGATGACTGTACACAACCTAGTATTTGCTACCTACTATGTAGTAATAACTTACTACGACTCACATAACCTCAGAGTCTCGGCTATGCTCTTCATGTAGCATATATCTATCTACTACATACTCATCCGGGTGGTTGTAACTATACCACTATTGTTTAATTTACGAAAGCTACAAAGCTAGATGTGCTTGATAGAAGTTTGAGATAAGCTCAGCGCAGGTACACTGTAGAATTTCATCATATATTCAAGGAGTGATCGCTTCAGGTAGAAACAAGCTAAATACAAGGCTATCATCAGCCATCATTATAGTGTATGGACATTCTATATGGCCCAATTATATCCCATTCCTCATCTCGAACTAAACCCATTTAAGGGAGAGCAGCGGGAGCATAGGCCTGATCAGGCTTGACAACCTTGCCTCCATCAAGCTGCTTGTCGGTGTAAGCGGGCCAGACGATTTGGCGAGACTTATTGTTGACAACGGAGAGAGTGGTGAAGCCGGCGTCAGGGCCGAATTGGCCGCTCCAGCCGGAAGTGATGGTGTAGTCACCGCAGTTGGAGGGACCGCCGTTGCGCTCGGAGGCAGTCTGGCCCTTGACAACGTAGGTGCAGGACTTGGTGGCAGCAGTGCCGACCTGGATGCCGAAGTTCCAGGTGCAGGAAGTGTCGTCCTTGTTGCAGACGCGCTTAAGGTCGCGGATAGTCCACTGGGGACTGGCAGCCATCATGGACTTGCTGGTCTCAGCCGGGGCGGCAACGACGGCCGAGGCGGCGAGGAGGGTGGAGAGGAGGACTTGAGTGATCTGCATTGTGATGATTTGGATAGAGAATTTGGTAGATTTTGTAGGATGAGGAGAAGAGTGTCTTGAAGGATGAGGTTGAGGATGAATATGAGAATTCGACAGGAAGACGAAGGGTATTTATATCCTTTCCTCAATATGAGCAACTAACTGATGCGGAACTACCGCACCGAAATCAGTCATGATCCTTCCTATTGCGATGTTGTCATGCCTCCTCGAAATAGATTTGACTAAAAATTAGTGCATGTAACAGTACTTGGAGAAGACACCGGGAACAACACATCTTGTGCGGGTGAGTGATGTATTAGGCATGTATCAGTGAGACATCTCTCTGGGGAATTACCTATGTTAAGAAGTAAACAGAGTCAAGATGGCCACTGGCGAGTGGATGACTCTGCACGAAGTAAGACATCTTCGAGACCCACCCAATCAGGGCTTTTCTGTTGCGGATTGGCACCCCGCATCTTTCGCCAGGACCCTGCAGAAGCCACATGATCCTGCATAACTCTCGCTTCTCGGACTTTTTTCTTGATCGAAATTGAATCGGTCTTATGCAATTGTTTCTCCGGGGTTTCTCTCATCAGCCCAGCTTGTGGTTGTTTGTGTCAGATTGTTTGTTGATACATCTGGAGTATCGTGGGCAATGCGGATAACTACTCTGATGGACCGAAGCCAGCTTTTAAATGGAGTAAGAACGCAATTTATTATCTTCATAGACTCAATATAATCGACAGTGCTTTTTTTGACTCCTGTTATCTAATTTGAAGAGCCCCAGAGTGGCGTTATCGGATCGTACAAAGCTATCCGAGAAGCCCTGAAGCTATTCCGGGACCCACAGAATGCCATCAAATCCTGTTTTCGGCCCGCGGCGTGGGGAGAGATCTGTGAATAATCCAAAGTACGTACTACATACTATGTACAGAATGTATGTGCATTAAGTAGATACCAAAGATAAAGAAGAATGAGCGTACTGGTCACTGGGTTGCAGTATAAGAGTCTAGTGACTAGATGTGGTACTATACTTAGACGGGACTTTTGGATGACTCGTGCGCATAGTATTTCTCATAAGGCATGATCAGCCAGTGGGGACAGAAGAGGAGGGATTACTGTACCCGATTTCTCCGTAGCGCGGTCTGATGTGGCGAGTGTCTATTTTCAACCCGGGGAGAATGCATCCACCCGAGGCGAAACAGTTGTGAAGCTCGAGGTGGCTGTGATGACTATTGGAAGATACTCTCAATCTCACCTCAGCACGAATAACTGTCATTCAATTTGAAGTTGGGAAGCCAGCGAAATATTATTATCGTTTAAGATTGAGTATTGTAGAATGCCTGCATCTCGAATCGTCAGAATTATCTCTGCAAAGAAAGCGATCATCAATATGCCACCGGACCCATCGCAGATTACATACTATGTACATATGTACTCGGGATGTGTCTGTATCTCCCATCCTGCTGCTCAATGAAAGTGAATAAAATCACCTGGGCCTCGGTACATAGCAGCCTGCAGGGCGACATCTCATCCAATGATTCTGTTGCCGTCTAACAACTTGCAGACATTAAAAGGTCAATATATTACTCTCTACCCTGTTTTCTCTTTTAATTAAACATTTTTCTCCAAGAAAAGGTATATTTACATCATTTAACTCAAGATTTTGGCGTGCAGCACTTGGCTTTTCTAGCCCATTATTGGTCGATCTTAGTAGAAGACCTTGTTAATCTGTGCGGATCATCCTCAAATATCCGTATGAGAGTTAATGGGTCATCTCAAAACCTGCGGTTACGCTACGGTCTAAATTCGAGTATTAGCCATGAGCAAGAAATGATATGCGACAACTTCCATGATGGCCCGAACGTCGCTTTCCTGGCTGGTATTACTTATACGTTTATATTTTCCTGTAGTGACGGCGATCGCACCCACGATAGGTACTACCAGATAGGCCAGTTGAGCCTCTACTGTAGAAGGTCAATGATGTGGAGCAACGTCATTTAATAGGAGATCGACACATTCCCATCTTGTTTCGCTACCCAGAACATGCTGAATTCCGAATCTTGTACTTACGCCTGGATGAGATTTCAGATGCTTCTACTACTAAACTTCAAAGTTTATGGGCTTGTGACAATGGCGGAGACAACCCAATTGGCGCATGGACAGTCTTGCAGAAGTGTACCTTGTGACTCTAGAAACGGATCTAATCGAAGATGAGTTATTTGATCTACTTATGATTTACGTACAATGGGTATACTTAGAAAAGAAAATTGAAAATCAAATATTTGACTCGGGTATTTTGTCTCGTTTACCATAACTCGCGTTGAGAACACTAGACTTTTCAACATGTCAGCATCTAAAGCCAAGCGCAATTGAGGCACAAGAGAAGACCTTACCTTCGTAGAATGAAGTGTTGCTTCATTGAAAAATCGAATCCCTTAGCATTGGGTATCATGATTTCCTGCTTTTCCTTTTGCCTGAAACTACCTCGAATCTGATGGGACGCTCTCCACATTCCTCAAGCAAGTATTCATATCGAAAGTGCCGCCACTCAAGTCGCTGGTATTGCCGGCAAATTTGAAAACCCAACCAAAGTCATCCATGGGCTCATTCCCATCAGCATACTCGATGCGACACGCTCTAGCCTCGTAATTGTCTAAAGTGAAATAAAGTGAAGTGAATTGAGTTAAACGATGCTCTAGCAAGTCCCTATATAGCGGAATTGATCGTGTAGTGAATGGAATTGGATCTTTCTCGAGTTAGGCCGTACCAGACAAAATGAATTGTGCAGTGAATGCAATTGAATTGAATCTTCCCATTCTGTCGACCACCTTCTCATCGTTACTGTCAACATCCTCATTCTGTTGATGTATGCCTTATCTTTACCCTCAATCTTCGATCCTGCCTACGTAGGCTGTTTAACACTACATCGATTACTCGCGAGATTGAATACACACCCAAATTGCAATGGCTCCAAGACCTACTTCTTGTACGCAATATCCGTCTCAGTTGTCTGATTCGCTACTTCTAATGACCCAAAACAGCAAAGAAGCTCATAAAGCCGGTGGCTCCTTTCTCTTCTTACCCCACTGGAAGTTTTGGGATTGGGATAGAGATCGAATTCCTCCTGAGTTCCCGCAGCAAGTACAACGCAAGAATATGCGCGAGTTTTCTAGACAAGTTGCTGCATCTTACAATAATTTCGTTGTGAGATACACTCATGGGAATCATCCCAAGATGCACAACGCAATTGCTGAAGCGTACTTGGGACCGCGATTCGCTGAGTGGTCCCTCGACTATGACTCGACAATCGAGATGCCAAACAAGGAGAAAGCACCGTGTCAGTATCATTTCGCTTTCAGCCTTTGAGTAATTCAATCCTCTAATACTTTGTCTTCTAGGGAGACTGGAGAGCATCTCTCCAATATTCCGAGTCCAGGAGAAGTCCGCTTGGCGAAGCCATATCGAGTTTTTCTGGAGATTTCTAGATGTCTACTTCAACGTCAGCACCAATCCCAGCCGTGGAACACACGTCCATTTTTCACGGGCAGTGGGCTATAGTTTTGTTGATTTGAAGAAAATCTGTCAAAGTATCATTCATTTCGAATCTGCATTCGAAGCTCTCTTACCCGAGGACCGACTCGCGAACGAATATGCGCGAAGTAATTGGCTGGATAACTCGAATTTCGGTCACCGGAATCTGTCTCGAAAGCAGAGTATTGATGTGATTCAACACACTCACGATTTGAGGAAACTAGTCCTTCTCATGAACCTAAACCATGACAAGATGTTTGGATGGAATTTCCTCTATCCGTCTGAATAGTCCCAATGGGACAATTGAGTTCCGAAGGGGAGCAGCCTGCACCTCGGCACAGCAAGCTTTCGTCTACATTGAAATTTTATGTCATTTATCGAAGCGGCTGTCAAGCTGGGAACACCGGAGTATCTTGCAAGATCCCCTGGAACTGTTGGAGGCCTCAAAAGGTTTATCAGCGCCGCCGACCTCCCGGGCAATGTTCCTGGGTTATACAACTCAAAGTATCTATCTTTGTTCTTCGGTAACAAGAGTGATAATGCCTTGCGTGAGCCAAAGCCACTGGGAAGACTCTCAGATCATCAGCTTGCTAAGTTGAAGAAAAAGAAAGATGATGACAAGGCGAAAAATGTCGCCATGTTAAATATGTTGTATGAGCCATACTGGAGCTAAGTCACCCAATGTATATACAAGGATGGTCGCCAAGATGAAAGTTGTTCAGCACCAGTCGGATCTGATAGAAGGAAATTGTGTTTTCTATCTACGTCTTTACTTTGCTTTCGGTTTCGTTCTTACAACTTCATGTTTTGTTCTGAGCATAAGGAATCCTGCATTGAATGAAAGGCGCAATCAAAATGTCGTTAGCGCCCCAACACCATCCGCCGGTATCAGTTGAAGTTTTACTCAGTGACGGAGAATAAAGATGTTTTATTTCTCATTGAGGTTCATTGAAGCGTAGGACCAGCGTCACCTCCACTGTCGTGGCTGCTAGCAAAATCAAAATCGAAGAGATTTTAAAGTCTGCCAGATCTCACCACTGGGGGCTTCGTCCTACTGTATTTTTCAAAGCCACTGGGTCATGAAAGTGAGGTTTGAGTACTTAAAATATTCTAACACAGAAACATGAGGACCCCATACCCAGAAATATAACCAGATTGACGAGGTTCACAGTTGTAATATAGACTCTTGGAACACAGACATATGAGATCTGCTATCTAGATGACAGCCAATGACTTGACAGGGTACCTACCCAATAGATATCAAGAATTGGGAGGTACAATATTGTGCGGACTCGAATAGATCTAGATAAACAAGGCAAATACATACCAACCTAGCTGTGGAAAGTTGATGGTCCAAGTAGTATAACGAATGGTCCTTCTAATAACGCTCCAGTCTATTCATGACTATCTATTAGGCAAATACCACCCCATGAGCGCACATCAGAGATAGCATTCTTGTGAGAGAATTCCAAGCAGTGGGACTACCAATCGGTAGGGAGTAATTTAAATGATATGGTTCTTCATCAGGGGAAGTATCTTGTATAGATTAGCTTCCAAGCTACACTATATCAAGGTTGATCATGGTCCAATATACAACCACCCCAAAGGTTTGGTTGTTATGAGCTACAGTCACATCCATGTGACTGTAGCTCATAATCTTCTGTTCATGCTAAGATTGAGATCATAGTGGTTCTGCTACGACACTGTCTGTGAATATCTCAGAATGCCGATCTGTTCTTTCCGAACGATGCGATACTGGTTTCCAAAAATACCACGGTACGAAACAAATCTTGGAAAAAGCGCCCATGGTACGGTATCTCCGTTCCTGGAACCCTGAATGCCAATTACGTCCTAGATGGCACTGCGAGAACTCGTCCGAGAACGTGCCACGCTCTGCATCTGTACGGGTATGCAGTTTACAGTGCCATCCGTCCGAGGTCGAGGATATCTGGACTGGAGAATACTCAAATACTATTCGTAGAATACTTGGTTGTAGACATACTATATTTGTCTAAAATACGGAATATCTATCAATACTAATATATCTCTAAAATACGAATGTAATTAGATACTTATAGAATACCAAACACACCCCCAGAACATACCTTCAGTCTAGTTATTATAATAGTAAATCAGAATTCATCTAAATGCAGTAAAGATACTGCACTTGATCAGATACGAATTTATGATCTTTCGGTAACAGGTTATTTTAATATTTATTTGGTATTTAAGTAAATACGGGCTAAAAACTGATTTTCTGTACCTACGGTAGTTCGCAAAATACCGTCGTGGATACTGCATTTCAAAACTGTCTGCGGGCTGCATGGAAGGTTCCGACCAAATATTCAAAGGAATACTTAACATGTCAACGAGGTCAGAATGGTGAAAATGCGAGAATTGAGAATAATTTCAATTTCAATTTCAGTTTTCAACCTTGATAAACCCTTCAACTAATATGTGAGTTCCTGGACTCGCAATTCGCGACGGTAGACTGGTGGGGCTTCCCAAGGCACCGAGGGGATTTTAAAACATTATGTACCTACAATTCATTGTGAGTTCATAGCATGTATGGATTATGCCTGATCATCAAATACTCAGCATGATTTCATGCAGGAGATCCTCCCGCATGGAGTACCGTATTGGAAGCACATTCCAAGTTCGCAAGGCCGATCTTCAAAGACTTTGGGGGCCTAAAAGTAAGCGAATGGGGGCGAAGAATTGTACAATCCTAAAAGTTTCGTGGAAGAACCCCGAGCTAGGAAAAGAGGAATGATAATCATGTTGGGGCCGAAGTATAATCCACAATTTTTATGGGGCCGTCGGGCTAGTTGGCGGGTAGACCTAAAGCTACCACTCAAGTTTAATGTGTAGCAATCAACTACTAGTTAAATGCCAAGGGAAGTTGGTCAAGATTACCTGCAGACCACCTTATTGACTCGAAAGCTTTTCGACCCACTCGGTCTAGAGTTGCGAAATGTCTTACACCAATGCAAAAATGCCGCAACGCGGTCTCAAGGTCTCTATTGGCCAGAAGCAAGTTCTGATCTGATCTAATTGTAACTATCCTGGTAGGACTAATCATATGATGGTTAGTTGAACTTCTCAGCTTTAATTTAGAGTGACGGTTGGATGAAGTGTCGTTCCTGAGGGTGAGCAGAGCATAAGACCAAAATGATAACGACTGATATCTGTACCAAGACCTGTCATAGACCATTCCTTGATCTCTCCCCGACGAACAGAAAGCTAATAGCAGAATGCTACTAAGTGGGGACAAATTTCAGGTATAGCATTTCTTGTTTTTTATTTGTGTAACGATTCTTGCAGTTCTCGCCCCCATAAAAAGCGGATGCACTTCACGGTTCACCCGCTCAGACGATCTCCCGATCGCTTTGCACCCTCTTCTGTAGGCCAGGGTTGGCTTTCTGAGATGATCTGTGCTCGACTGGACTGGCTGTCAACCTCCCAGTCCTGTGTGACCAGAATCTGGTCTCTCAGAGAGTTAGGAAACGTCTCATGGCCCCTCTGGGTTGATCTCAAATTTGTCTGCGACCGGTGGCTGTACTTATAGTTCCAGCTCGTAGGGTCATCGACACCTTCGATCTTAAGCCCATTGGTCCTCATCCATGACAGGAATGGTTTTAATTGACCCCAGCATGCTGTCACTATGCTCAAGCATTGTATAATTTCCTCCAGAATCGTCAAATCGCAAAGACCGTAGGTGGGATCATTTGATTGTTTGCCCTTTCTGATCAGTGCAAGCTGAGCAATTACTGCTGCAGTGACACTGTATAGTTTGGGGGTTAGCTTTCGAGGTTGGAAATGGAAAATTCTGGTAAAACCCACAGTAGTCTAGGTACAAATATACCAGCGAAGATCAGACGTCTCTTAAGTGAAGTCTGGATACTTGAAATAAGAATCATTGCTTGAGCGAAGATTATGAGATCGGTGACTATGTTTGAAATGGTTACGAAGAAGATCCATGCCATCTGTAACAGAGAAGAGTAATTAGAATCGCTCATAAGTCACAACGAATGTGAGATAGATATACCTCATTGAAGCATTTCCCATTCCAGAAATCCCAAGTTCGGGGCGTAGAGCATTGGAAAGCAGTGCCGAATATTGTCGCAATAGCCCAGGCGCAGATAATACCTTCGACAATTCGAGCATATACTCTATCTTTTGAGGCCGGTGTCAAACTTCGGATGAAAACGGCGAGAGAAAGCTTTGAGAGGGTAAGACTAATGAGATAGAGAAGTGATCCGGCGTATAGATACTTCGAAGCGAATACGCTGTTAGTAGACGTTCGAGGGTTGTACAGAGTAACGAGTTTGGAAGAGTTTTCTTACTTTCATGGTTTGATCAAATTCAGGACTAGACACATCCTTGAAGTGTTTGCCATAGCCGGAGGCTACGGCCATAGAGATGATTATGCTTTGGACAATACAGAAGACCTAGTTTCAAGGAAGTCAGATCGAAAAATCATTTGAGAATCAGGTGAAGCAAAAGGTAGGCAACCGTACCAAGGAGCCCACCATGAGCCAGTCATCCACTGTGAGTTTGCGAAACAAGTTAAATTTTGTTCCCAACCGAGCAGAAACACTCAAAATGACCACGACTAGGAGAACCCATGTCGTAACATTGACCGCCGGGTCTTTAGATTCGGTTTTGAAGCGTGTACCCATGGATGTTGTATCGATGATGGAAAGGATAAAGTCTGCATAAGGCGAAATGGAGCAGTATCAGTACTTCTAGTAGGCGCAAACTCGAGTCAATCGCCTTATATCAGATCTTCATTGACCAAACCTGCAGGGGCCAAGCCATTCTAGTCTCAATCTTGCAGTGTGTCCCGCCCGCCCGCCCCCCCCCCCCCACCCACCCCACCCACCCACAACAGC
>Ga0102593_1000469_pt1 | contig 73711 bp, 91 predicted proteins | sample AraplaCol_mMS_r2_2_FD_76862 | JGI IMG/M metagenome (GOLD analysis project Ga0102593, IMG submission 76862) | Arabidopsis root microbial communities from North Carolina, USA - plate scrape MF_Col_mMS_r2 (SPADES assembly) (version 2) | ecosystem: Host-associated > Plants > Roots > Endosphere... | reverse complement strand
TTTCCATCTTACCCCTCCTTCTTTTTTGTTCCTTTCTTATCTTTTTTTTTTTTTTTTTTTTTTTTTCCCCACTGATTCTACCACTTGCCCAGGTGTTCGATCTGCAATAGGATAAAAGGGTTCAAACGAAGATATATTTCCCGCTGTGGATGATGCAGGAATAGCAATTCCCAATCCACCAACGCTCTATGTCAAGGTAAGAATCCATTTTCTTCGATCTGAATAAGTTTAAAATAGCGGATTTCTGTTCAAAATAACTAATGATAACCCCAACCGATATGGTAAAGTACCTAGTTTACCACACTATGATGTAGATGTATGTGGACAAGTCACGTGCACATCCTCTCATCGCCGCCTTTCGACTTCAACTTCACTCGGCGATTGCGCTCCACCACGCTTTTTTTCTCGCGAGCGCATTTCAATCTGAGATCGAGGGTTGCTTTCACCAAATTCAACGAAAACCATTCCCTCTTAATTTCTATTACTACTACCCTCTGCCACCTCAGCGCACTAGTCACCGCCATCATGCTTTTCTTCAGGTATCTCTCCACACCAAGCTCATCAGACAGAGCGACCGGCGAGATCTGAACAGCGCTGACACGATATCTGTTGCAGCTTCTTCAAGACCCTCACGAACCAAACTGTCACCATCGAGCTCAAGAATGACATCCGCATTCGTGGTATCCTGAAGTCGGTAGATCAATACCTCAACATCAAGCTCGATGATATCGAAGTTTTGGACCTGGACAAGTACCCGCATCTGTCATCCGTCAAAAATATGTTCATCCGTGGCAGTGTTGTGCGCTATGTGATGCTTCCCCGGTCAGAGGTGGATGTGGGTTTATTGGAAGATGCTACACGGCGGGGTAAGTGAAGCCCTTTCATGCTATGTTCGGAGCTGCAATTGGGTTGGTCTCGAAGCAGTAATTCCTTCTGAGCAGCTCAAATGGACTCCCAACTGTAATCTTGCATCATTCTTTACCGAAAACAGTTGCTAACCTCCTGCCACTACAGAGGCTGCCAACCAAGCCGGCAAGGCCCGATAAATTACGAAGATCTCCGCGCTGCGCCTCGAAACCCTTTATTAGAATTCACTTACTACTACTTCGACGCTTTCTCACGATGTCATGTCCCTGGGTTAGGAGAATCGGGAAGTCGCCCAGTCATTCCCCAACTGGACAGAGGGACTGGAGCATCCAACAGGATGAGGAGGCAATTCACTGGTACCGCGATTTTCCACTCATCTCAGCAGACTTGAGTAGAGGTACTCATCGTTTTGTAAGGGTCCTAAAATGAAGAACGACCCTGGCTATCCGAGAAAAGTGGTCTTCAATGACCACTGAGTAGCCGATTTGTCTGCATTGCTCTTAATATACCGTGTCCAATACCCTTCAAACAATATTTTTGTTTTTCAAAACATCCTATTTCTCTCCAATGTCCTAGTCTATACCAATCCCTTGTAAATTTACATCGAAAAATGTTGTGATTGTCGACCTCGAATTGTCGCCAATATAACCACGTGACTTCGCGTCGCGCGGCCCGCGCTTTGGCGACGCCACTTTCTTCCTTTCCTTTTCAAATGATGCAGTTCGACAACACCTATTTGTACATATTGAGACAGGACTGCCTATCGGACAAAATACGTTATTGAATGACTCTTATTTTTTTCTGCTCATAATTGCAACTGCATGTATACTCAGCGATGACAGCACCATTTGCAAAGAAAACGTCTACGCCGTCCAAGGCCTTCTCGAAAAAACCGACCTCCACAAAACGCAACAAGAGCATCACAAATTTCTTCCAGAAGACCGATAGCCCACCTGGCGCTACATCGCGACAATCCCGAATTACACAGTTTGTGACAGCTTCGCAGTCTCCAAGCAGTGGCCGAACCTCCACCTCTCAGAATGGCACAGGCGCTAGGAATGAAACCACGGAAGGGCTCTTCCTGGAAGATAAGAGAGGAAGAGGCGGGATTGGAATGTCCTCTGTTACGGTTGAGACGAGTGAAAGGGCACGGTCAAAGACCCCAGATGACATTTGGGAGGACGACTTTTTAGAGACTGAAGACTCTCGATATAATGAGAACGAAGCATCTGCCAAGCGCCGCAAGGTCGATTCCTCTGATACACTCACGGAGACTACACAGTCAGCTTCAACAAAAGAACTGGAAGAATCGGATCCTCCCAAAAAGACGAGTAAAGGCCCATTTATCGATGAGTCCGACGACGACGATGACATGGAGGCCTACCGTGAACTGGAGCAAACATCGCCTTTGGTCAAAGCCACGAATAATGACATCCCCCCTACTACGAATTATGAATCATCCGAAGATCTTGCCGAGCTTGAGCAGCCGCCGCCGTTGGTAAGAGACGCCGCGACTTATATTGTACATGATGGACAGACGAATTTTGACGAACTTGAAGAAGACGGATATGTAGGGCAAGAGTTACGGGAAAATTTTTGTTGGGATGATATAGATTTAGAGCAACCGAGCGAGCGGGTTGATCTTAAAGGATTGAATGATCCAAGAGACGACGAACCGAATTGTGTCACATGCCCTATTTGCCAGACATCTCTGGCTGGACAAAGTGAAACCGTGTGTCTTGATCTCTCCGATTTCCACAGGGGTGCTGAGTTACTAACGCTGAATAGGAAATATCCGTTCATGTCAATAGTTGTTTAGATGGAGGACACAGCTCGACGATATCCGCCCCAGAACCACCAACCAAACCTTCATCACCCTTACCAGCACCGTCGGAATCACCCGTCAACCCATTCGACGGCTTGAAACGTTCTGAAAAAGCCGGTATTGCACGACCTGCCCAGAATGACCCATACCTTCAAAATATCAGCAGTTCACGATCTGCTTTCTCCAAAATGATGGCCGGCAATGCTGAGGATTCGGCTTGGGCAACAGCTGCTTCGAACGAAGTTTCATCTCGTGGCAAGCAGGCCTACCAACGAACCTGTCCGTTTTATAAGATTCTCAATGGGTTTGCTATCACAGTCGACGCATTTCGATACGGGGCCGTGCAGGGCTGCAATGCCTACTTTCTCAGTCATTTCCACAGCGACCATTATATTGGCCTCAGCAAGGCTTGGTGCCATGGTCCAATATATTGCAGTCGACCAACAGCCAATCTGGTACGAGAAAAGCTACGAGTTGATCCCAAGTGGGTGGTTGACCTTGAATTCGAGACCACTACCGAAGTTCCTAATACGGGAGGCGTGCAAGTTACTATGATCCAGGCCAACCACTGTCCCGGTAGTTCATTGTTTCTATTTGAGAAAACCTTTGGCAGCGGATCCAACACACGCAATGAACGTATTCTCCATTGCGGAGACTTCAGGGCGTCTGTCGATCATATTAAGCATCCACTCCTTTGTCCCGATCCCATTAACCCTGTTACCGGCAAACCACGCCAGCAGAGACTTGACAAATGCTATCTTGATACAACATACCTGGACCCCAAGTATGCCTTCCCGAGTCAAGAGAATGTAATTAATGCCTGCTCGAAGCTTTGTGTCCGTCTCAACGAGGAAAGTGGTGTTGGCGCCGACGCAGGCCAGGCTCCAGCACCTGGATTAATGAGCAAGTTCCTCTCCACGGTGACTAGCAGTGACCGAAAGCCAGAACCAGCACCCGCAACTGGTGGTCGACTACTAGTGGTGATTGGCACCTACAGTATTGGCAAAGAACGGATCTGTTTGGGAATTGCCAAAGCCCTGGGATCCAAGATATTCGCGACACCCGCCAAGCAGAAGATCTGCGCATGTCTCGAAGATGCGGAACTATCGTCGTACTTAACTAGTGATCCTCGGGAGGCACAAGTGCATATGCAGACTTTGTTTGAGATTCGCGCCGACACCTTATCCGAGTATCTGGATGGTTTGAAGCCGGCATTCTCTCGGGTGGTGGGATTTCGCCCCACGGGGTGGAGTTACCGAGCCCCTGCAGGTCGGATGCTGGTGAACCCCCCGGTACCAACGGTCTTGCGTGGCGAACATTGGCAGAGCCCTTTTACCGTGGACGATTTGCAACCACAACGGGGTAGCACACGGGAGAGTGCGTGTTACGGGGTCCCTTATAGTGAACACAGTTCATTCCGGGAATTGACCATGTTCTGCTGTGCACTTCGAATCGGCAGGGTGATTCCGACTGTGAATGTCGGCAGTGAGAAGAGTCGCGAGAAGATGAAGGCCTGGATGGATCGATGGGAGGGGGAGAAGCGTAAGAACGGGCTATTCCCTGCGTCAGAGTGGTCATAACCATCTTCTATATATCTATAAATACCTATATCTCCATCATCTCCATCATCTATATCATCATCTATATATCCATGCAATATCTATATCACTGTATATATATCACGTGACCCTAGCGCACCGGCAGATCGCCTCGTCTTTTCTCCACTTCGACCTTTCACGCTCTCTCGTCAATCACGGCTTTCTGATTGATCGCCACTTTTCATAAAAATGGAGTTGCTGAGCTAATAACCGAACTCGGGCGTCAACACCGGCACTGGCTGGGAGTTGACTGGTTGGACTTCTCCACTTTACAGCCATCCCCAGATACCGATTTACACTCCCGTTGACCAGTTTGACCTCGGGGATGATGTCCGTCACCATCGACCCCGGTTCCCCATAAATACTCCCAGCCTTTCCCACCGGATGGTCATCTTCTTTATGGATTGATTGATTCTTTGCAATCCTCTATTACATTTATTCATCTGTGAGAAGCTTGGATCCAGCCGGAATCAACTTTGAATTCACCGAAATCCCCACTTTGATCACCCGTGCGTTTGCTCCTTCGAGCTTCGGGGGGTTTTTTTTTCTCTTTTCTTTTTCCACAATCAAGTTGGGAATCCAACTGATCTTTATCCTGCCAAGCTTTCTTGACATATATACTAGCCACTATGCTGGTCTCCGTGGAGAATGCGCCGTATATCCTACTGGGATTGGCTGCCGCGTATTATTTGTTGCCGTACTTTCAACGCTGGCGACTGCATGATATCCCCAGTCCGGGTCTAGCTGCTTTCACCAACCTTTGGCTCCTTTTCCAAGCTCGTCAGGGTAAACGCTTTATCTCCGTCGACGAGGCGCATAAGAAACATGGAAAACTCGTTCGCATTGCCCCTCGTCATGTCTCCATTGCCGACGATGCCGCCATCAATGCTGTCTATGGCCACGGAAATGGTTTCCTGAAAGCGTACGTCCAATTGAATCCCAAGTTCTATAGTGTTCTGGTTGCTAATTGACCACCAGTGACTTCTATGATGCCTTTGTTTCTATTCGCCGCGGTCTGTTCAACACTCGCGACCGTGCGGAACACACCCGCAAGCGCAAGACAGTCTCGCACACTTTCTCGGCCAAGTCAATCGGCCAGTTCGAACAATACATTCACCACAACATTGAGAAATTTGCCGAGGAGTGGACTAAGCTGGCCAAGTTGCAGGGACACCCCAAGACTGGATATGCGACCCTTGATGCCTTGAACTGGTTCAACTTCCTGGCCTTCGATATCATCGGTGATCTTGCTTTCGGAGCCCCCTTCGGTATGCTCGAGAAGGGTATGGACATCGCCGAGATGCGCAAGAGCCCCGATGACCCTCCCAAGTATGTTCAGGCCGTCGAAGTCCTCAACCGTCGTGGTGAGGTTTCCGCCACTCTGGGTTGCCTGCCTGCTCTTAAGCCTTTCGCCAAGTATCTCCCCGATAAGTTTTTCACCCAGGGTATTGAGGCTGTTGAGAACCTCGCTGGTATTGCCATTGCCCGTGTCAACGAGCGTCTTAAGCCCGAAGTCATGGCCAATAACACTCGTGTCGATCTACTGGCCCGTCTGATGGAAGGAAAGGATGGTAATGGTGACAAGCTTGGCCGTGAGGAATTGACTGCGGAGGCCTTGACCCAATTGATTGCCGGTTCTGACACTACCTCCAACACTGCCTGTGCCATCCTGTACTGGTGTCTTCGCACCCCCGGTGTGATCCCCAAGCTGCAGAAAGCCCTGGACGAATCCATCCCCACAGATATCGAGGTCCCCACCCACGCCATGGTCAAGGAAATTCCCTACCTGCAATGGGTTATCTGGGAGACCATGCGTATTCACAGCACTTCTGCCATGGGTCTACCCCGTGAGATTCCCGAGGGCGCCGCCCCTGTCGTCATCTCCGGCCACACTTTCGGACCCGGCGATGTCCTCTCTGTCCCTAGCTACACTATCCACCGTTCCAAGGAAATTTGGGGTCCCGATGCCGAGGAATTCGTGCCTGAGCGCTGGGCCCCTGAGCGTCTCACTCCCCGTCAAAAGGCTGCCTTCATTCCATTCTCCCATGGCCCCCGCGCCTGTGTCGGACGTAATGTCGCTGAAATGGAACTTCTCGTTATGGGCGCTACTGTCTTCCGTCTATTCGAGTTTGAAATCCAGCAAGATGGTCCTATGGAGACTCGCGAGGGTTTCCTCCGCAAGCCCCTTGGTTTGATGGTTGGTATGAAGCGCAGAGCTCTTGCTTAAATGCATTTCCTCTGAGTGTTCTCACGCAACCACTAGTGGTGTTACCGCAATGAAATACTCTTTGGAAGAGATTCGATGATTGACTGAAGTCTTGTTGGTCACAACCATCTTTCTATATGCCGCAGCTGATTTCGACTGTCCGCGTGCTGTTAGAGCACGGAATTGGGGGTTTCAAAGCTGCTACGACCTGCAACGTCTTTCTTAGGATATATGCTTTCGACGTGGAAGCAAAACTGTGTATATATGAAGCCTATGAATATTGAATTTGCATACCTTACTTCTGAAGTACTCTTCACTCGCGTGTTGTTGACTTTCCCTATTCCAATAGGGAAAGTCAAGAAGTTGCATAGCTATTTGTACATATCGTGGTACGATCTCAAAGAATATCAAGTAACTAAATAGTAACGTGGATTCACATTTATTAAGACTGAAAGTAAGCCGAGGTACACAGTGAAAGTCATTCATTCATCATCTCGTGAATGGAGCATCAATTAGAGCCTGTAATGTCTGGCTAGTATCTGGCTACCTTCGAAATACTTCCTCCACTTCACCACAACGAAAGATATCAAAGTAAACTACCAGCTTGAAGGTCCGAAGGTCTCGCCCTCAGCGAGAGGAACTCGAATAGCAGTGTCCATGGCATCCATGGTATTAGCTGCAATTCTGGTACCCCACCATTCAGGGAATTCAGTGGCAGTCAAGTTGAGAGTCAGGAAGATGAGGATGGTACAAAGGACCAGACCAACGTCCAGACCGGCAGACAACACATAGTTGTACTGCATCCACCAACCGCGCCAGCGGTCACGAATCCACTTGTTAAAGATGAATCCGACAATACCCCAAGACAAGTAGTTCAACGGGGTGGCAGGGGGAATCAATCCAGCTCCGCTGAAGATGAGAGGGGCATTGAGATATCGAATTGAACTCTTGGGGAATGCTCGTGCGCCGAAGTAGATAACAATGGGTAGGATGAGACCTGCGAGCCAAAAGAACATAAGAGGGGAGTAGATCTGGCCGATAGAGAACATTCGTTGCGGACCAATCACACCCCAAATAACAGAGGCATTGAAGAATACTCGGCCATTAGGGCAAGTGTAACGGTTTGGCTGATCGGACTGGCAAACACCCTTGATGGCACCGAGAGCCCAGTTCATCGTTGCGATCTGAACGAGAGAAGACCAGACACCGGCAACCATCTGTGCAGTGAAGGTAACTCGGGGAGGAAGCTTCATGTAGTGACCTAGAGATCAGAATGTTAGATTTACGGACTGGATCAACGAGGATATAGAGTCTCAATTTGAGTACTTACCGAGCTTGAGATCCTGGGAGAAATACATTCCTTGGTACATGCTCATGTAGCCATATGTCTTGAAGAGCATCATGGCCATGGGCTTACCGGGCTGCATGTATCCGATGATGAACTCAGTGAGCACGTTCAATCCGATATCAATGTTGGTTGATGCCTTGACGATACCCAGTGGGACAAACCAGAAGGCCGAAATGATCAGAGAGACGAAGAATGCCCACCAAGCCAGATGTGTCTCGTAGCCAAGGGTGACACCAAGCCCCATGCCGATCATGATCAGGGTGATAACTCCATACCACCACATGGGGACTGTCTTGAAGCGGGACATCAGGCGGCTGTGCACATCTTCTGACTCTGTACCGGTGGCACGGAATCGCTTCATGATATCAGATCCGTGAAAGAGGCCGGTGTGTACGATGACAGCGATGATACCGGCGAAAGACAAACCGTAGCACAGGGTGAAGGTCGAAGAAAGGAACAGTGGCGAGTATGCTTTGTACTTCTCCGCGTCAAAGGTGAATTCTGGAGTCAAAATCCTGCTGACATTGTAGATGTTACCAGTATTGTCGTAACTTTGAGAGTCGCTCATAGGCAGATAGTCGGCATAGAATAGACCCTTGTAATGGATAGCCGAGGTAACGATCCAGAAAAAGATCACCATACCAATGAGAGTATTAGCAATAGCATACCAAGGCGCAATCAGGGGACTGAAGTTGAAGCCCGAGATTTGAGTCCAGTCAAATGTCATGGGAAGCAAAGATAGACCAGTCCAGCCACCAAACAGTTGGTTGATGACCACGTTATTCGGCTTGATCCAGGTGATCCAGGCGAAGACACTCAGGAAGGGGGCAATATAGCCTGGGAACCAGTACCAGCAGAAGGAAGCCGTCATGCTAACCAAGAACAGACCATATCGGCCAATCTTCCAGCCAGAAACCTTGCGAGGATCAGGCTTGGTGTGGTCGTGCAGAGCAGAGAACAGAGCGGTGTTGATCAAAGTCGAAGGCCAGATCATTGCAGCAGGCTGAACAAGGAACCTGGTAAAGAAGCCAGCCATACCGAATCCCAACATCTGTGTGGAACTACGCAATGTCAGTATACAGGCCATTATCGTGGAGAGCTCAGCTATACGTAGCGCTTACATGCACATGAAGATCTCAAAAGCCCATCCAAAGTTCTGACCATAGAATGCACGCTGAGCCAGAAGGACATCCGTTGCGTATGCCGCACTGAATAAAAGAAGCAATTAGCGCCATTCCCCCTGATAATCGCAAACCAAGTGGCTTATTCAAGGGTCACTGGAAAACATACCCTCCACCAAAGGTCGCATTCGCCATGATAACCACCAGTGTATGTTCCTTTTTGCTGAACACACCCGGATTGAGATTGCAATCGATACCGAAAAACTTGAATTTCTTCGCAGGCATGAACTTCTCCCAAGCCTTACCGACAGGGTACGCCACGACCTGGGCGATGTATGAAGGGATAACGATGTATGGCTGACGCATGGAAAAAAGCATGTTTAACGCGGAACCGATTGTTGCAAATAGCAGACCAATCGTCCAAGCACGAATGGTGTTCGTGTGACCTCCCTCATCGACATTCGATACTGCAGAGCGAACCTCGGGATAAGGTGAATTGTCGAGAACTTCATGGGCGATGTCAGCTCGAGCGCCCTTGTCATCTGTCGTAAGGGCTTCATCGACTTCATCCACTATGTCCTCGGGCAGATTTGGATCCCAGTGGTGATGATCCTTCAAATTGCGCAATTTGTTGAGGACATCGTCAGGCGCGTTGTCATCCACACTGCTGGAGACGGCGATGGTAGGTTCATTCTTCTCCATGGTGGACTCAAACAGTGGTCAAGTCTAGCTTGACCAAAGGGTGAAGAACAAAACACTGTATGTAAGAGAAAAGGAGAGAAAGAAGAAGAGAGAAGAAATGAAGTGAGGTTGAAGGAGGCCGACGTATTTATCTCCGAGTCGCTGCTTCTCTCTGAATATCCGCCTGAAAGACACTCTGTTGGCCACTCAAGACTACTCGCTAATAGTTAGTTAGTACATAGTAGTCATTTACACTAGTGTAGTCAATTAGGGCATGAAGGGTAATGGGAGAGTCCCGACGGTGGTCCGCCTTATCGTGAAATAGATGAGATCTGAGACCAACTTGGGAATAACTCTGGCGTGAATGTAACCTCAAGAAGACGCCAGATGGGATAAACGCACCGACAATGAAAGATAGACAATTATGATTCGAGGAAGTAGAGAGTGGAGTTTTGGGAAGAAGAGCTAAAATGGTGTCCAACAACGCCTGGACAAAACAGAAACAGACGAAGATAAGCCGAGAATTATCTTCCAAGTACACTAATGAAAGTGAATGAGAGACTGGATAATCCAATCAAAACGACGCAATCGGGTTTTTGTTGTACAATATTGCCTGCTCTCAGATCATATTCCTATTTGATCAAGTAAACACTGCGGTCTCCGGGCCAGTCATGATCTTGCGATCTTATTTTTGTTCCATTCCCCAGTCAAAATGAGTCCACTTAGAAGCTTGGCCACTGTTGACCCCGGCCCCAAGGTGGCGTTCCTGAGGTTACTCCTCCCCGCGCTCAGTGAAGGTATCCTAACACAGCAGCTGCATGCGGCGATGAATTTATCCAGGAGGGCGCTTTAGGGTAGACGCCATTGCGAGCGTTTGATGGCGCGGCCCTTACGCCATGACGAGTTCAAAAGGCACATGGGAAAAGCCGCGGCATAAACACGCGAATTGCCCCGGAGTCTTTTCGGAAGAACAGAAGCGAACTGATAAAGAGAGACCCGCCAAGTTGTGGGAATGGGGTTAACTTTGGTGTAGAACGAGCTTGTCAGTGATAAGCCGGGGTGGGCGTGTGGGCCTTCATCTTGGAAAGTCTTGGACAAATCACAAAGAAATTGGAGACTCGCCCTAGCGTCGCCCTTATCCAACTAGTCTGATCGATGAGTGGCTGGCGCAAGGTCGACGCTAATCTAAACATCTCCAAGCGTCTCGTCCACCACCAACGCCCCGGCAAACTACCCTGGTTAGGCCATTCCCGGCGCCACTTCTTTCTTCGAGGGGGGTGAGCTAACAGGTTGGTATGGTGTGCCATCGCCCCCAGTTCCTCCTAATGCACCCGCATTCCGACGGGTTGAAAAAAAAGAGGCGGATAGGAAGGCCTCGGCAAATTGTGATAAGATGAGAGAGACCTTGCCAAGCCGGCGAATGGAAGGGAGGGCCGAGAATCCTAGACAAATTACAATTGGGACGAGTTTCAATCACAATTCGCATGCACGACCAGTCTCAACTCCGCAAAAAGATTCTCGTGTTGCGCAAGAATGTCAAGCATTCTTCCATCCCTGCGGATCCCTTCCGAAAGCAAAAAAGTCCACGGGGCGGCCCTACAAGACACGATCGACCCGCAACCGAAATGCGGGGGAAAAAGGGCGAACATTTGCGAGGAACCGTCAGGCGACAAGATGAAACTCTCAAGTAATAACATTCATGCCTATTGGTGGGGATCCAGCAGTGTTCGGTTGCAATCAATATCAATCCGGGGTCAAGCCGGCGGAGACCATACAGTACGAATAATCCAGCGGAAATTTAGAATCTCACGCGCTCCTTGTAGACCCTGTGGCGCCAATCTGACTCAGGCTGATCTTGTTTTCTTGTTTATTTCTTTTCTTTCTGGTTCTTGGTTCTGATTATGTTGAGCGGAAGAAGCCGCTCCCGGTAAGTACTTTCACGGCGAATGGTTTCCAGTCACTGTTTTGGCTCTATACAATAATTGCCCTTTTATCTTTCCGCAAATATGCCAACCTATGAAATATCCACCCGAGTAGCTGTGTTTCTTTTTCTATGTATAGCCGACGTTGCTAGTGCGGTGGCGGGTGAATTGAGTGGGACATGCGTCTTTCTTAGCGTATCAGCCATAGCCCGAAAAATCCCCGGTATAGTCTGTCGGAGATCCAGCCCAGACAGACGCTTTCCCGTGTGCTTTAGATTCAATTCAGAAAGGAGAGACAGCAGTAATCACGGGGCTTACTTGAATCCCGGGGTGACGAGTACACATAATTTGGACATCGCAGTCCAACAGCGGACGCCATGGCCCATCGATAGAGCTGGAACATGCGTTGACGGTATCTCACGGATACTCATGGATATCGTCAGATTAGGTCTAGCTGTTTGATAGTCAAGATATCGAGTAAAACATATCACATGGACCCTGATCATGCGAATTGACCCTTACAGGAGATTATTAGTGGAGGCCCAATTCGCTGGAAATGGATCTAATGAGAACAGCGCATCATCGCCAAGGGCCCATTCGAAATCGGCCAGGAACTGCTCATCGAGGTGGAAGGCGTTGCTTTGGTCTGGAGCACCTGCGGGTGGTACCATACCGCTAGCAAGATCACGATTGGCATCCGTTCCAGCGCCTGAGCCTGCATCAGTCGCGGCAAGGTAACGCGAGCGCATAAAGACCTTACCGTCTGAGGGTTCCACGACTGATCTCATAGTCCGGGATGGAGGATCAAACTCGTCTCTCCACCACCAGACTGCATCAAGGATGGGACTAAGTATTAGCCGACTCCGGATACGTAAGGCTGTGTACTCGCCTCCGTCGGCTTTGCGGAAAGCCTTGCTGCTATTCCAGATTGAGTTAAGCACAGTGACAGTCTTTGCGGCTAAGTCAGCGCTATCGACAGACATCTGCTTGGCCAGGTTTATGGCTGTGAAGACTGATGTTCGTGCGCGTGTGGTTTCGAGTCCGTGTGAGGCAGTTGGACTCTTGAGAATCCGAAGCAGTGTCGTTGAAGCCAAGAGAAGCCCAAACCCCATCTGGACCGGACACATGGCCAAAGATTCAAGTCGATCTGCCATGGAACGAACATACTCGATTAGACTGCACGCAGTCACCAGAATGCGCGGGTAGAAGGCACTTGAAATTAGAGTCTGAATTTTGTACAGATGAAAACTTTGGATTGCTAGTCGGCAAAGTCCTGTATCAAATCTCTCATCGTCTGTGGTATATCCCATGTCAGCTTGGGCGTCATCTTCAGGCGTTATGAAAGAAGTATACCGGTCACAGCTTGAAGTTCCAACTCGTCTATTTGGCCTTCATAGGTTCGGAGAAGGATGTCCAAGGCACGTTCTTGATCAATTGACATGGATCTCACCCCGTTTTCTAAGACAGCCTCGCTGCATCTTGCAATGAGCTCCTGGCAGCGAAGCTTGAGAACCATCCATGGGGCTATAGTATCAAACAGTGTTTGGCGTTGGGACGGATCCTGAGAAAGGCTGACCTGCACCCGTGGTAGCTGACCTTTGGTCACACATACTCTGTACTGTAAGTTAGCGATTCACTAACGAGAAAAAGGAACGCAAAGAAGAGTAGAATGGGATTTAAGCAGTTTCAAATACCTTTGATAGACGATGACCGTATGTGCCCACAGCTCCGATCGACGAACTAGATCCGCCTCCGATGGCGCAGGGATCTTCACACGCGAAAATTCATGACTGGACATTGGAATGTGCAGTCCATTCTGCATTGATATGTGAAGCAACATACCACTCAGTGGAAAAGTGACGTCTGGATGTTCTCCCTTTGGGAATGGCCAGGTCAGCAGAAGGAGGAGGCCTTGGATTGTATGCCATGGTGGCGAAGTCGATAACGCCGACAGGAAGCCCATCTCAATGACACTCCGAGCCAAAGCCATCAGAAGCGTTGGATTACGCGGGTATGACCGACAGGCGACACCAATAACGCACCAAAACAGGAAAGGAGATTGTGCATAATATATGTTTGGTCTGGTCTGGGGGTCGAGAATGGGGAGAAATTGGGCATAATGACGAAAAAAGCTGTGATATTATTTGTTAGCCAATGGAATCTAGGATATCATCCGGGAACAAATTAAATCGTACATCTGAAATATATCATCAATCTCGTCTCCATGAACTTCAATGCCATGCAAATTGCGGGACCGAGTTGTGTCCCCTTCCAATCCCGATGCCGGGGCCGGTGCCGGTGCCGGGGTTGATGAAGATATCCCGAGCCCATTGGGTGCGAGAAGTTGTGGCGGATATGATGGCGGAGGGATACTTGGAGTTCCGGATATGGAATCACTATTTGTTTCAGATCTTGGAGCCATCTCTGCTGCTGCTGTAAGGAGAGCGATTGGAGAGGGATGTGGATCTGCCGAGTGAGAGACCCGGAGCTTGCGGCGAAGATCCTCAGATTCACGCTCGAGCTCGGAAAGTCGTCTGTAAAAATTGTCAATATGATGATCGCAAAGGCATAACCTCGATTAGAGAGTTCGGTGTGTACGCACTTGCGTTTGTGTTCTCGTTTGAAAGGGTCTGAGATGACACAGTTTGCATGGACCTTGCGGCACCGGGTGCATGGTTCGTCGGGATTCAAGTAGACATCGCATTTTGCCTACGATGAGCTTGTCAGATCACTCAAACAAGATCAGATTGTTGAAATTGAAAGTTTGCGACTGCACACAATGCGTACCTTTTGCTGGCGGCACTCAGTACACGCCTTTTTACCTTTCTTCAATGGTCTGCGCATCACTTGGTTAGCGCGTAGAATCGTCTAGTGGAGACTAGCATGCACGTACTCAGTCATAGAAGAATGTGCCGGAGATTAGAATGCACGAGAGGGGTTGACGTTGGCGATGCGCAACCGGATGGAGATGTGAAGAAGAGAGAAAGCCGGTCCCGGGATTGATCGGAGGTCAGTGCGGAGTATAAACAGCCCGCCTTTGCCATCACATCTTATTCTCGTCCTCTTCTCTTGATTTTCGTTTAGAATATTTCCAGATGGTATGATACTTTGGTCATAAGTGAAAATTACCAATTACAGCATTTCATAATTCATGCAACATTAATTTGCAAGTTCTCTGCTGTGTGAGGGTGTATCTTATAACCCTTACCCGCCAAGCCTACTTTGTCCCACCATCCCTCATATGGCATATCTTGATATTGGCGGGATATATATGAGCGAAAACTAGTAAAATAGTCATTTGAATTGCTCTAGTGATAATGATAGCTTTCGGTTATGTCACCGAGTGTACGTATGGGTATTCTTATGTTCCAGACAATATAAGCGAGACCAGGACTCGCAGATATGTTTGTATACATCTACCAAATCAAAGTAGCTGAGCTACTTGAGTATGTTCTATTTCGAGTACATTTGAACTTTGAAGACAAACCGTTCTCGAATGAGTCGACTCTGAAATTTTCCTACGGCTAGCTGCAATCTGCTCACCTCGTCAGGTAGAAATCTAATTCGACCACGGAATCGTGGTGTGACAACTTGAACTTGCACTCGGTACGGTCGATCGCACCAGCACAACCTTGGAAGCCAAAGTAAACACTATCATGACCAAACCATCATGAAAGATCCAGTTCGATCTCGGCGACCTCGGGGGTAGTCCCCGATATTGGTACCACGTTTGCTACGGATCTCAAGGTACCATCGGTTGTATAAAACTCTACCAGACGAGGATTTGTTAATACGTTGTTGTGTTCTCAGTGTTTCAAATGTAACCCTCACTACCATGAGAAAATGCGCAATTGTTCGCAGCTCATCCACGTAATTTAGAGCTCTATACTACTATGTAGAATTGCCATATCTAGGTTCCAGACCAGATCGAGTGGCAGCGCCACCATGATTGAGGCGAGCAATGCTTTCAGCGTGACATCACTGTATCTTTACCATATAAATACAGCTCTACATTGAAGGCTTGATTCATCAGCCTAATACTTGCACAGTTATACGCATCTATTGTATATACTTTCGCATAGTGCCCAGATTCCCCCACAATGACGTTCGAGATCCCTTCCGTCTCCGAATTGAAACACGCCGCCGAGACTGGCCAGCGCATTACTCCGGCCGACGTCTCGACTATTTCGCAGGCCGAGAGCGAGTTGACAGGCCGCGGCCCGGTCCGTGGCGGGCCAGCTGGTAACGCCTACTGAAGCGTATGCTTTCTGAACTTGAAAAGCTAAATGTTAATGTAGCAACGGCACAAAGTATCGCAATGAGACAAATGAATTTCGATACCAAGGTAGACGAAGTATCCCGCAAGCCCTCCATAGACATCACGCAAAGAGATGCACGGGAGATGCAATCGACGGAGGTAAGTCCCGGCCGCGATTAACGATGGCAAGATGAGCGGTGCTGATATGCAATCATCAAATAGGGTCGTGCATTCCACCGTGCACCGGGATTTGGATCTGTCTCGTCCCAGGTTCGCACCATCGCCAACCAGAACGAAGTACAGACCATGCCCCCTGTTGGTGTGGACATGCCGGTGTATGTGACTAAGGACGATGCGCGCGAGGCCCAGCGGGCCGAGTCATTGTTCTATGGAGGAATCATTCCGAGCGGTGGAATGGCATCTCAAATGCAGGTAAGTGGGAAAGAAGAGTTTTGCGATGATTGCATTGACGAGGTTTGTAGAGTGCTGCAGATAAAGTCGACCAAGCACGGCGGGATAGTCTGTAGTATTAGTATCAATGTACATCAGTCATCTCTTAACGATAGAAAGATGACCAAGAAATACACCATGGAAATCGAAGAACATAAAACTACCAGGATAAGCAGTTCTGTTATTCTGTTTGCTGACATGTATGAGGAACTTGAAGAAGCATAATGCCACCTAGTACTCTCACAGTATTTGCATTAGAGGCTTAAGCAGAATTTACAAGTTGGAGGGGAGTATCAATATTGGACTGCAAGATACTCTGATTCCTTGTCTCCTCCAGGAGACATTCGACGTTTTCATCGTCGATGGTTCCCTTTTCCCTTTGCAACTACAAGTCTCCATCTACTGGTACAATTGAAAGCCAGGCATTTCACATCTACTTCGATGAATCGGATTACGATGGGATCCTGGTATGACAGAGGCGTTGAAATTTTGCGCTTTCGAGGATGGAATCAAAACTAATGTTGCCGAGATGAAAACAGGGCTTCAATCTCTATGTCCCTTCGGCAGATCTTCCCACCGACAAACACACCATTATTGCTCAGCAATTCTGCCCAGCGGGTTGCTTCTCATGGTGCGGAACTCTCGAAATCTCGAATAATTCTCTAGTGATAACCCATCGTTCACCCTGCGGGGACGCAGTCATAAACACAATGGTTGACGACATCTCCCGTGACGACTGGCATGCCGTTGTCATTCGGATGAGAGTCTCCGCCGAGGATGATTGCACCTATGAAGTGTGGTGGGATGGAGTGAAAGTGTACTCTTCCACCGGCATCAATGTCGGATTCAGCAGTTGGACTGGCGATACGATCGGGGAGGAGTGGTACTTTCAAGAATGGCATGTACACTTACGGTATGCTCTCCAGGACATGACCCTTCGAATGATTGCAAACTTTGTCCTACGCGCAGATCACGACGCCTACACCGATGCCACATGGAGTATTGTTCTAGACAACGTCAAATGGTACAAGACGGATGACGGGGAGGATGATGGATATGAAACTGTTGTTTCATAATATTCCCGCTCCTTCTGCGATCGGGAGGGCTATAGGTTGTATCCCTGCTGCTTCTGACTTCAATTTTTATGTTGCTTTCCAGTACGGTCCGTTTCTTATATCAAAGCCTTTAGATCAGACACTGTCCAGGTGATAGATTCTGAAGACCCTAGTATGGCATCGAAAATTCTTTTTCATGCTTTCACATAATCGAAGTGTTCGATTTTCCACTAATGAACTGATGCCTTGGGCCAAGTTCTAGTCGCTTTCTATCATTGCTTGCTTCATTTCGGGATGCCCTCTGGAATTCCTAGCCAAAGGTTTGGCTTGGTACCAGCTTCGTTGTATAGCTATATGTATATGCACTTACCATTGAGTTTTGTAAATATAGACGAAAACAAAAGCCAAAATGATCCCCGAGTGTTTGCTAGAAGCCCGAACTAGTGTAAATATTTTCTAGCCTTTTTTTTTTGTACCGAGGTAGCTGTTTAGGCCAAAGCTATCGAAATGGGTGGCTCCGAGGCCTAGCAGATGTTGTCCAGGCGATAAAGATGTATATATTTCTCATCGCCCATGCGCATGATGCGCAGCCCTCGGTAAATCAATCTCCATTTCGTGCTTCCGGGATAGATCATTTAATTTATCCTCGTTGCCAAAAACATGAATGCAAACTCGAATTTTTCATAGTGCTGCAATAGAAAAGATATAAAGTGGATATGTCATCAAGCCCTTAATGACACTGGAGAGCGTGAAAGAATTACAGGTTGAAAGTCCCTTGCCCTAATTGGCCAAATACCCACATAGTGGACCTTGGTAGAAGAGCTTCCCCTCTCTCCACCGGCGTTAACCCCGGTTTTAGGGGGAGTTAAAAGCGAAAGATGACGAAATTATGCTAGATGATCACTTTTTGGGGCTTTCTAATGCTTTGCTAGAGGCTCATTGTACTCGAAGGGCCGTGCCGAATATCCGACCTTTAGTAATTTCAAGTTTCAAACCCCATACTGCTTGTTTCTTTGCTGTCTTGATAGTTAAGACACAGATTACTGTGGATTAAAATGAATTCTTCTTCTCAATCTATCTTCCTCAATGACCGTCATCACGCGAATCCTGTCCCATGCGGCTAATAAGCCATATCGCACAAAACATTTGCACTCCAGTTCGAATGACCCGCCCTTCCTCAACGAGAATGGCCATGTCGATTTCGCCCCTGATGATATCGAAAACCCTCGCAATTGGTCCTTCAAGCGTCGAGTCTTTATAACTATTACCTCTATTACTGGTGTGATTAACGCGACGTTCGCATCGAGCTCGCCAAGCGGCTGTTTCCCGTCCATCTCGGAGCATTTCGGTGTCTCCGAATTGGTAGCTGGTCTCACAATTACATTATTTCTCTTAGGATACTGTGCAGGGCCACTGATTTTCGCTCCTTTGTCCGAATTCTACGGTCGACGATGGATTTTCATTATTACGTTCAGCTCGTACATGGCATTTAATTTCCTTTGCACATGGCCCCCAAATTTCGGCGCGCTGCTCGTCGGTCGTTTCCTGACTGGTACTTTTGTCTCGGCATGCCTGAGCAATTCTCCTGGCGTGTTAGCAGATTTGTGGAATCCATTACAACGAGCTAATGCGATGGCCGGATTTTCAGCGATGGTCTGGATTGGACCTGCATTGGGCCCTGTTGTCGCGGGATTTCTGGAATTGAAGAAAGATTGGAGATGGAGTTTTTATGTGCTCTTGTGGCTCGGCGCTCCGACTTGTCTCGGTATGTTGACGATTCCGGAAACTTATGCGCCGATCGTCCTCTACAACAAAGCAAAGAGGATTCGCAAAGCGGCTATTCCAGGATATGAGAATGTCCGGGCTCCTGTGGAGGATGGCGATCGAACTCTGATTGGAATTTACAAAGTTGCGCTCACTAGGCCGTGGATTATTTTATTTGATCCGATCTCGATGCTGTGCGCTATCTATATGGCTTTTGTATACACGTTGCTTTATATGCTGTTTAGCATCTATCCAATCGTATTCCAACAAAAAAGAGGATGGAACTCTGGCGTGGGAGAGCTGCCGCTGGTTGGTACCGTTGCTGGTGCATTGCTCGGAGGTGTGATTGTCTTGATTGATACTCGCATGCGAGAGAAGAAAATCAAGCGCGGCGAGATGAAATTAGAAGATGCCGAGCCGGAAGACCGATTACCATTGGCAATGATTGGAGGAATTGGGTTCGCTTTGTGCATGTTCTGGTTTGCATGGTCGGCAGAGTATAAGTGAGTACCTTAACCGAAGCGTTGTGACTTTGTACTTAACAAGGATTCTGACTCGAATGATCGAATAGTTATGTTCATTGGATCGTACCGACACTGGCTGGCTGCTTCCTCTCCAGTTGCTTGCTGCTGATTTTCGTTGCGTACCTCAACTACCTGGTCGACGTATATTTAATGTATGTCTATCAAAGGCCGATTCGCTAATACGGCAACATTGTGTGACTGACAGGATACTTTCTAGGTACGCTGCATCGGCAATTGCTGCAAATACAATTGCTCGCTCCGCCTGTGGTGCTGCTGCACCTCTTTTCACGAACCAGATGTTTTCTGCACTGGGAGTAGGAGGCGGAGGGAGTCTCATTGGGGGAGTGGCTGCTCTGCTTTCTGTAATCCCATTCCTCTTCTACAAATATGGCAAACAAATTCGCATTCGCAGCAAGTTTGCACCCACGACCGAGAAGCGTCCGCAGCCCAAGGATGAAGAGAGCTCGCCGAACGAAAATGGAGCCCTGGACAACAGCTTCAAACAATAAAAAAGGTACACGGTGGAGGACACCTTGGGTTTGTCCTGCATGTATGATTCTCTAGAAATAGAAACAAAATCTGACAGATCATGTTATGGTATGTGCTGGGTCTTTCCAAGGGCTATTTCCGGTAATGCATGAGGACGAGGCTAAGTGCCTTAAAAGCCAATGCCGGTGAACAAGTCGAATGTCAAATATTACGCGGTAGCCTTGCGAATGAATCCAAGTGAAAGGATCCTGCAAAAAGATATCCAACACCAAGTACGATTGGGGAGGAATATTCGCTTGCAGCAATACCATGTACCATATACCATGCAGAGATTCCTCGCAGCAGGCTTGCATTGCACATTCTTGACTCGTCCGACCAACCGGGCTGGATTGGATGTAGATCAGCGCGGTGCCCTCGCAGTTGCTCCGATGGGTTGCCATGTGGTGGGTATCATTCAGTAAGCTGCCATGGACTCTGCTTATCCCACAAGATTGTGGCTATAATTTCTTACCGTGCTCAAGTGGCTCAAGTGCGAATCCAAAAATAGACGTCAATATAGGCACTCCATCCTCCATACAGTACATAGTACATACCCAATTGTCGACCTGTGGTCCCTCCGGGTTGGACTCCGAGGATGCTTGCAGCTGCAGCTGCAGTGCAGTGCAGCCCCACCATGCTCCACGAGGGGCAGTGATGTATCAAAACTCCCCTATCACTTCTTTGAGCTGACCGCATCTCTTATCAAATCCCTCGAGCAGAGAGAGAGTTCTACAATGCCCCGCTGACCCCACTCGAAACCACCATCCATCTCAGCCGGCTATCGGGTTTTTGACCACTGTTGAGAATTGAACACGATATGAAGGACGGCAATCGAGAATCACGCTGAAGCAATGTATTTCAATTGCGCCAGGAGTTGTAGGATCGATTCTCCGAGACAATTCAGACCTTTGGGTCTCGGATCATCTTGGGCCAGGCCGAGTGAGATGGAGTGGAGTGCGGGGCGCTTTTAGTCCACTTCTGCTGGAAGTGTTGACCCTGGCTGGATTGGTTGAGGTTATATTCGGTCGTGGCTGGCGATCCCGTGATTCGCGAGTATTTGTCATAGAAGAGAGAAGTGCCGAATCGGGCAGGCGTGACGATGCGATTTGGAATTGCCATTTATGATGTAACGGAAGGTGTGACCTGCCCTTTAAATACCCTCGAACTGGCAAGGTCCTCAGTTCCTTCCTTTCTCAACTTCTTCAACTGGGTACCCTGCGGGAATCAAAACCAATTAAGCTTGAGAACTATACAATTGTTTAATTGTTTCATTTGAATTGAAATCTGTCAAGATGCCTCTCTCTGGTCATTGTCTCTGCAAGGCGGTCACTTACACTGTTGACGTCGATGCTCCTCTGATCACTGCCTATGATCACTGCGATGACTGCCAGCGCCAGTCGGGTTCAACCTACTGTTAGTCCTTGAGCTACCAACTACATTATCGATTTCTTCAAAAGAAACTAACCAAGTTTCTAGCTCTCGTCGCTGTTGTCCCCAAGGATAAGCTGACCCTCAACGGCCCCACCAAGAGCTGGGCTGGTAAGGGTAGCTCCGGCCACGCCGTCCACCGCGTCTTCTGCTCTGAGTGTGGCTCCCCCATCGCCCACGATCCCGATGCCGCTCCGGAGATCATCGCCCTCAAGGCCGGTACTCTCTCTCCCGATATCAAGAAGACCTTGAAGCCCGACACCGAGATCTGGACTGTCAGCAAGCTTCCCTTCTGCCAGGAGAACCTCGAGAAGCCTTTCAAGCATATGCCTGAGTAAACTTTTCGATGTGTTTCTTGCAATGCTTTTTCGGTTGTTTCCCTGTGATACCTGAATGTGGACAAATAAAAGAAAAGAGTGGAATGCACAACGTGCGGGATGAAATATGAGAACAGTCAACATAGGCTGTGAATGAATGACGATACATGACTTAGGATCAATTTGACAAAACGTGAACCCAGATGGGCTTATTCTATTCTTTATTTCCGTCCGTGTCTGTTACGGCACATTCTCTTCGGGTAGCACGACAAGTAGACGATATTTCTCGAGCAGACGGTGAATTTCCACAATTAAGAAACATGGATAGTATATACAGTTCACCCACGCTATCGAAACGTATAGTTCATAGCCCTCAACTTCAATTTGCAGGAGTGATTGCCTCTCAGATCTACATCATGTCGAATGGCACTCTACACATTCTTGACTCGCGTACCAGTACCAGCTATGATATCCCGATTTATCGGAATTCAATTCGCGCCCTTGATCTGCAGCGTGTCCGAGCGCCCTTGCCGACTCACCCCTCAGATCAGGCCTCGCGTGGTCTTCGGGTGTTTGATCCAGGCCTTCAAAACACTGCTGTGATGGAATCTGCGATCAGCTTTTCGTGGGCACTCATAGCACTATCTCAAACCTCAATCCAGATCCACTGATTGCACCTAGGGACCATGAGCAAAATACTCTGATATTCCGCGGGTATACTCTGGAACAGCTTTGGCAAGCTGACTTCGAAGACATGTTTCATCTGCTAGTGTGGGGTATCTATCCTTCTGAATTACAACGAACGGAGCTGAGTCGACTTTTGGCACAATATATGCTCGCTATTCCAGTAACCGTGCATAATGCTATTACGCGTCTCCCGTCTGTTCTCTAGTGACCTTCCTAGCTATTGTTCTTTTCTAACAGAACCGACGTGACAGGAAATCCTCTTCACCCTTATCATTAATTCTCGTCGGTCTATCCACGTACCTGGCCTTGCTTCCTGATGTAACCCCTCGTTCAGCCCACGCGACAATCTACCAAGAAGACCTAGCGCTGGCAGACGAAATTCTACTTCGAACGGTTGCGTGCTATGCCGTTGTGTTTGCCCTTGTTAGATGCCATCGCCGAAACCTCGATTTTCATCCTCCATCAGTCAATCGATCATATTTTGAGAACCTTTTCATCATGTCCGGACTAACCAATACACTCACCAAAGAACCAGACCCAATCTATCTATCATGCTGGCGTCGTTTCTCCCTTCTCAATTCAGATCACGGAATGGCACTGTCGGTCTTTGCTGCTTTAACAACTGCTTCGTCACTGACAGACCCGATATCCTGTCTCATTTCAGCCGTGGCAGCTGCGCATGGTCCACTACATTTTGGCGCCACCGAATCTGCGCAACGTGCTTTGAACAAGATCAAAGACCCAGGGAATGTACCCGCTTTTCTCGCGGAAGTAAAATCAGGCAAACGTAAACTCTTCGGGTACGGACATCGAGAGTACAAAGGACCCGATCCACGTGTCCCATTCATCCAAAGTATCCTACAGGACCTCCCTGTTCATTCAAACCCGCTCTTTAAAATCGCCGAATCAATTGAAGCAGCCGCTAGCAAGGACGAATACTTTCAATCTCGCCACCTGTATCCCAATGCAGATTTCTATGGAAATTTCGTTTTCACATCTATCGGTATTGAGTCGGAGATGATTCCTGCCGCTATGCTGAGCCATCGGATAATGGGTATCATGGCACATTGGAGAGAATATATGGGTATGTATCCATAATTCCCCGGGCTCGGTGTATTCTGATCTTTTTCGTCTCCCTATTATAGTGATACGTGGCAAGCTTCTTCGACCGTCACATATCTATTCGGGAGATATGACGGCCAAAGTAACCCAATGCGCCAAGATTTGAATCCGCAGAATGGACCAAGAATGGTCAGCTCATCCTCTTGTTTGGGGCTTTCATATAAAGGACAAAAATTACAAAAATAGTCTTGCTTGGCCATAGTCTAAATTCAAGCTCAATTCCGAAGTTTATACCGGCTATCAGACTGAATTTACAGCATATATTGATCAAATTGCTACCCAAAATGTGTGATCTTGAAGATGGTCAACCTCACGATAGCACATTTACTAGCACCACAGCCCCGGCAACTGAGTCAACACCACTACTTGTCACCCCTGCGACTCAGACCTACTCCATTTTCACTAATCGTCAGAAACAGCTCATCATTCTTGCTGCTGCACTCGCATCGGCATTTTCGCCTCTATCAGCAAATATCTACTTTCCAGCACTGAACTCGATCGCAGAGGACCTAAAGGTCACTCGATCCCAAATCAATCTAACCATTACAACGTACATGGTAAAACTTGAGTGACGCATCATACGGAACACCGCCGTCCACTTAAAGTTACTTCTGCTAATGGCGCACCCTGTAGATATTCCAGGGTCTCGCCCCAACCTTCACCGGGTCTCTAGCCGACCAGGCCGGTCGACGTCCCGCGTACATCTACTGCTTCATAGTCTATATCGCAAGCAACATAGCGTTGGCAATACAACACTCGTTTCCCACGCTCCTCATTCTGCGTGCCGTGCAGAGCTGTGGTAGCAGTGGAACAGTAGCCCTGGCCTCGGCCGTCGCAGCTGATATAATTATCCCTGCCGAAAGAGGCGCGTATATGGGCATAGCGTCACTTGGAAATATTCTTGCTCCATCACTTGGTCCAATTGCCGGAGGACTGTTGAGCCAATATTTGGGCTGGCAAGCCGTGTTCTGGTTTCTGACGATTCTTGCATCGGCCTTTTTTCTCCCTTTTTTGCTCTTCTTTCCGGAGACATGTCGGGCTATTGTTGATGACGGCACATTGGCCGTTTCGAGGTGGAATCGGCCACGTTGGAAGCTTGTTTCTTCTAGAAGATCAAGATCCATCGGAGGTAATGATCCAGAAATCTCCACTAATTCCTATCGATCCAGTCAGGCTTGGAAAATTCCAAACCCTTGGTCATCTCTCCGATTACTGTTCCGTCGCCCGATTGGCTTAGTATTGCTGGCCAATGGGGTTATTTTCGGGGGCTACTATGCCGTCACAGCGGGGATCCCAGGCCAGCTAGGTGAATTGTATCAGCTAAATGATCTGTGGATTGGCTTTTGTTTCATACCCGCTGGACTTGCCTCGTTGCTTTCCGCGACATTGAATGGCTTCCTCGTGGATTGGAATTACCGTCGAATGAACAAGCAGACAGGAGAGTCTTCTACCGGCAACCCAAAGCATAATAATAATAATTTCCCGGTGGAGCGAGCTCGACTTCAGATATGTATACCCATGACCGTAAGTTCATTCATATCGCCCTTCTTTTCAACCGAGAAATGGCCAACTCTGTTGACCCTCCCCTCAGTTCTTTGCTGCACTGAGTGTGGCAGGCTATGGAACACTTATAGCTGGAAAATGTCGGCTGTGGATCGCTTTGTTGATGATATTTGCTATATGTTTCTGTCTGACGGCCTCGTACAACGTCATGAATGTGCTAGTCGTCGATTTGTATTACTCTACTCCTGCCACGGCGATGGCAGCTAACAATCTTGTCCGCTGCTCTCTGGGCGCTGGCGCCGCCGCCATTGTCAACCCTCTCATTAAAAGAATCGGCGTACAGTGGACGTATGTAAGTGTATCCGCAAGCTTGTTAGGTATCATCCCGTTGCTTTTGCTCGTGTATAATAAAGGCTGGGCTTGGCGCCGAGAACAGATGGGCGCGCAGATTTGACACTAGTGGCGTGCAAATCGGCGATTTTCATTCTTCAGGAACTTTGAAATTGAGCGACTGCTAGAAGTATAATTTGAAGCTTTTTCCGCTGTCTATCCAAACCTCAGAATCTCCTTCTATTCTGATACAATAACCAGTAGCATAGCCTCGATAAACACGATGCTCAACACAATCCTTCTGCTTCTCGCGAACTTCAAGTTATTATTTTCCTTTCTTCCCCTCCGGTGCCAGCAACTTGCCTTGTGGTACCCTGATCTTGGAGGTTGGGTAAAACCCGGGTCAACTCTTGATGTAAAGAGTAAAGCCCAGGTCATGGACTTATCAGTGATAAAACCAAGCTGAATACTTCTAGAAACAAAGTCTGTTCCAGAAATCGGCAGCGTTGGGCTTCAGTGTCAGAAATACTACATGATATTTGCGCTCGACCCCGACGTTATCATGTCAGGTACTGGGATCCAGACTGTCGTACTTCACTGGTATCAGCCATACCTCACTTTCAACTGCACGGATAGATCTCCGAATGACTGGGAAGATACGCTACTCACTCCTGATAGCAATTCAACGGGTCTTGTTGCACCCTATATTGCCCCGCAGCCTCCACCTTACTCACATCACCGCTATGTTTTTCTTCTTTTTGAACAACCTGATAGATACGAGTTTCCGGAATGCTTCGCTCATATTGCGCCAAAATCAGTAGAGGCACGCGTAGGATTTGACCTCCGTCAATTCATGCTGGTCGCCAGGTTGGATCCGCCTATTGCTGTCAACTACTTTTACGGCCGTAACCAAGCCCCAGGTCATACCGACCCGCTCCCGTCAAGTGCGAGTATAACGACAACCTCTTTTAGATCTTTGACTTGTGTGAATAGGCCGACTTGTTCACGATAATTCTTTCGCAGAAACTCGAGTTTCCAAGTATGGAAGTAACGCATTACTCTACTCTACATACTATTATACTTGGTAGGATGGTATTCGAGGTCTGGGGCTCTTTACATTACCTCCAATAACATGTGGCTGTGGAGTTGCCAAATTAAGCTGATGTAGCTTGGCTCTCCCGTAAACAAAGATTTTATTTTTCAATTTAGACCTCAAACTTGCAGACTAGAATCCCAGTTACTGATTGTCGAAGTAAGACTGAAGTATCATGCGGTAACGCAGCGAATTACCATGTCGAAACTTTGTAGGCCATCCCGAGTCTCGCCGCAGCCGTCGGGATCCCCGGCCCTTCTACAGTCCTTTATAACACCCATGTACGATTTGATAGATGTTAATTCATTTGTCATTTCGTAGCATCAGCCTTTTCTGGCCTCTCCGGGCATCGTATCATCACTCCATTTCCACTTATGGGGGATAAACGCAGTAATATCAAGCATCCCTCCTATCACCAAACTCACGGGATATGACAACGTGATCTGGTCCGCTTCAGAGTCCTCTAGACGGCGATTAGCTGCTTTGAACCCCGATTGAGGGTACAGAAAACGGGGAACACGCGTGGTAACCCAGCTAGTCGGGTAGCACAAGCATATTTGTCATGGGAGGGGTCTACGGATGTAACTTTTGGTCTCTAGCAGCCTGATAAGTGTTGGTGAGATGTGTATGACCTGGCAATGGGAAGTATATTCGACATGAGTGAACGAGGAGATACCGGTTTGCGGGGTAGCAGATCTGATAGATAAATGGACTTTGTTGATGTCCCGGGGCTCAAATGAAGGAACGGGATCTTTGATTTGGAGCTTCTTGGTTTTTTGACGCAGCTCTGAGCCCTTGATTTTGACCAGAATGACCATAAGCAAGCCTACAAAAGCTAGCGCAGGGCAGCTACCTAAAAGTGTGAAAGTTCGATCAACATGTAATGCATGTCAACAAGCCAAGATTCGATGCAGCCATGAAAAGCCTTCTTGTCGGCGATGTCAAAAACACAAAATTGACTGCATTTACAGCGTGTCTCGACGACTTGGGAGACCCGCGAAGAAAAAGGAACCCCAAGTCATAGGTGAGGTAGATGGAGACTCGACGAACATTATGCTCGAACAAGATCGCGAAAAGAAATCCCGAAACACAAGCAAGAAAAGATGTCGCACTCAGCACGCCAATAATATAACCCACGCTCACACAAATCCTCCTCCAGAGTGTCTGCCAGCTGATGAACACAATATGACGAAGAGTACTGTAGAGGATTATGCAGGTGGGTTGAGCTTCAGATTATACATTTGTCCCACGTAGATGAGACATTATACTCATAAGAAAGCCAGGGGTTGAGCTCGATATCACGCCAGGCAACTGGTTACAAGAATTAATGTCGACACGAATCAACGCGAGTAATCCGGGCACCATCCCAGAGTATACCTATGGCGAATTCGAGCTTCAAGAATTTGATTCTGTTTCAGAATGCGCCATCCATCCGGAGCAACGCTCGAGTTACAGTATAATAGGGGATAGCCATCTTTCCTCAATGCCAAGTGATTTCGAGTCCCCTCCGATACAATTCGACACGGAGCTCAACAGATTTCAAAGCTCTTCATCTACGGAGCGAGTCGATACTCTAGGCACAAACAGTACACCCCCCGTACAGTGGTCCTACGAGCCGACTGTCAGGATGAATCCATTGCCATTTTCGGAACCCTGGCCTGAAGAGAGAACGAACTCCGCGAGTACCATGATCGACAAAACAGAGAGCGGCAGTGGGCTACAATCTCCAGATTTCAACCATAGTGCAGAGACATACTCGCCCCAAGACGCCGAATTTACTATCATGTTCGACGGATCAACTAACTTTAGTTGCGGCTGCTACAAACAGGTAGTCAGCGAACTGGTCAGATTCGAGCTGAAGGCGAGCCCAAATGGATATTCCAGCATTGACAGTATCCTCGCCTTTCAGAAGGAACTATTGATGCAGACAGAGTCAATCTTACAGTGCAAATTGTGCTCTCGGTCGGAAGCTCAAGCCAACGCACTCATGGTGATTATCGTGATTATTGACAGTCTCCTAACCACTCTCGATGCAACCGGTATTTCCGGCAAGCCCGTCATACTGGAAAGCATTCCTGAATCAAATACGCAGGTTGACCACAGACACAAAGACGCAGGGTATTGCTTGAAATCCCATATTGATACCTGTCCCTTGGTCGTCGGTGGGTTCCAGGTACCCGTAGAAGAGAAGTCTAGTTTTATTCGACAGGTGTTGCAAGCCCGTCTGTCTTTGCTGTTATTAATGGTGAGGCGGATTCGAATTTGCATGCAACAGCAACTTGCAGCAGCATTTTCTCGAGGGCGGCTTTTGATGATCATGGAGACGGATAGGCGGCTTCAATTGATTATGATGAAGATAAAAATGGCAGTAGGATGAGCTCTTAAGTCTGTGAAAATCAACTCAAGTTTTAATTTTGGCATCGAATACTTCGCTGTAGATTTATCAGTGCAGATCATCTGCTCCGAAATTGCTGGCCGATGATAGAGTGCGCTTTGAAAGTATCTTTTGGTAGGATAATAGCCAATTCATCAAAAGCCTCCGAGTCACCTATACACAGCCAGCACGGAAACAGTTATCGTAAGGTCACGATTTCTGTTGCATGTAAAAAAAAATACCTCGGCTCAGTTCACGAGCGTGATAGTAAATCAGAGATTGCCAGGCTTACACAATTTCAGCATGGGCTGTGTGAAACGGACTTTGCCCGAAATTCGAACTACTTCGAAAGTTGTACGCAACCAGAGTTCCAATCTTGAAGGACAACCCAGATGCCAATGACCACATTCATTAGAGACAAACTTTTCAGTGCTTGCTGGTAATTTTCAACTTTATCGTAACAGTGATATCGTGAGCCTGATTGTGCCATCGATCGCGACTGCGTCGGGGGAACAAGTCTGGTAGCTCAACGGCCCTCTCTGTCGGAGATAATCCTGACATACCAGAAACCAAGGCGTCTATTGCTGCTCGATATTTTCTTCAATTACTATTTCTCACTTGCGAACCGAATGACGATGGAAAGCACATGCCAATGCTCTCTGGGGGCTTTGAAGATAATGACGGATCTGCAGAACGTCAATCCTGTGGTCGACGTGGATACTATTCTTGACCTAGCAGACCGGGTTTATCTTCAAGGCAAGGCAATGCTTCGATGCAAAGATTGCAAAAAGACGGCCCAATGTTCTATTATGGCCTTGCCTACTCTCTCTGACGGGTGTCTTCCTCTTCTCGATGCATTATGCGCGGCGTACGATATTTCCACCCAACCCGGCTTCTTTGATGCCGCCATGTTCGCGTATGAGCAGCCCCAGGCCTCAATTATTTGTGTTCGGAGTAGGGCTTTCCTTGGTCGTACTGAGCTTGACGATTTCGAGGCACGGCTTTTAGTCCGTACCCTTCTTGCGCGCAGCTTGATCCGATTTGTGGAACTGATGGAGGGTCTGAAGGAGGTATTGATTATGTTGCTGAAGGCTTCGCATCCTCACGGGATTGGGACGGCAACCCTAAGAGCATGTGAGTCATCGGCTGAATCAACCATGAGTCGACTAGCTGTACTCATGCAAGTTGTTGAGGGGGACTGTGATGCAGGACCGGTGATATTCGGGTTTGACGCATCTTGATGATCGATAATAGCGTACGAGACTATTCGCTGTCGAAGGATAAGAGGATCGTGCGTTTGCGTTCGATCAAGATACCATCACCGAAGTTAGTTATATTCTATCGGATTCACAACTTAAGGAGATGAAACAAAGATACTTCCCCTTGGGCTCTACGATGTAGTCTATCAACAGTGTGTACCTCGCCATCGAAGCTTCTTGTAGGGTGCCAATTTCTCCTAACTGACCCAGGCATGTTCGTAAACAACTACGCATTGTCCCCTACCATCAACCTCGACAATCGAAGCACTCTTGATGTCGTTCTTTCTGCTGTAATCAGGATTGGCAAGCTCGAGAGAATAAGAGACATGATCGGAGAAATTGCAGTGGAAAATATCAATTAAGATCTTGATGGAAATGCGGAGCTGGTCCAACATAAGATTTTCGCAAAGGAGAAGAAATTGTGAGCCGGTAACGGTCCGGTCATTCTGTGCATCACTTTGTGCATCGTCGGGAAGACCTCAATGTCTACCGATACTGCAGTCATAGAAGCAGGGATGGCAGAAAAGGCCACGCTGTATGGAGCGAGAGTCGGAACATTAATTTTTTCACAAATCAAAATATAGTCTTTCACTGGGGACGTCGAATTGGGCGGAGAGCAACGCAACTGGGAAAGACAGCCGTTCCCGAGATCGGGAAAGGATGCATAGTATTGAGTGCGCGAACGAGTTGAGGCACTACGAAAATTTTCATATTGGTAGGACAGTCGGGTACTATTGAAAAAAGACTCCGTGACGACGGCAGCGAGAACAACGGCCATGGTGGTGGTGGTGGAGTCTTTGCAGGCCAAGGATTTTGATGTCTTCCAAGTTCCTGGGCAGTTTCTTGCTGCACAGAAACTAGATCAAACCTTTATTCTAGTAATGGGAAATATAAATATTGATAAATGATGTTGGGAGAAGCACCTTTGACTACTTGGACCATACGCCCTCTACAGCTACATTAGTATTTACAGTGTGTGCCATAGTTATCTAGATTAACCCCAGCCGGCGTTATACTGCATCTCATAAACCTAAGTATCTCTCTGGATAGGGTACCATGTCAAGTAATACACTTCGGGCGTGTCAGCTGTTGTTCCGGAATCAAAAAAGACCAGGTTTCCTTCCATCTATTCATTATGTCTCTTTCGATAGTCTTGCCTTCGCCCACCGAGCGGATTGCGTTCGCAGAACGATCAACATAAACCCTACTCCAGCCAGATTTAGAACTCCAAGCCCAAGAAAACAATATCCCCAGCCCATTCTCTGCACAAGAGGCGCGATGATGGCCGCTGCCACCGCCGCACCAGGACTGCGCAACATGTTGCCTAGAGCGAAAGCCCCAGCCGCTTGTTGTGCGAGACATAATGTCAAGAATGAGTTCGAGGCAACGAACACCCATGACATTCCAAATCCAGCTATATCAGTGGCGGATCAGAAACAATATTCCAGCGTATTTGGAAAACACCACTCACCGAGAAATGTCGAAATCAAAGTCGCAGCCGGATGGAGCGTATACTGCACGAAGAAACCAAACATAATTAGTCCAGTTGAAGCTAGAAGAAGTCCCCATATCTGATCATTCAATCGTGCTTCGGGATGAAAGTTACTCTCTCCGAGTGTCTCGGTTAGTCGCTTGTGTCTCCAGTCAGAGAAGTGTCCCCCTGAAATAGATCCAACCACCATAGCTACTCCTACCACAACATAGCCAGCCCCAATCGCACTGCTTGACCAGTGATAAAGAGTCCCGAAAGCAATTGGTAGTTGAATGGCGATGCAGAAATAAGAAGAGTAGAGAATGGCGGTGTTCACACATGTAATACCTATTGGAGGGTATCGAAAAAGCTTCCAGTATCCTTTCAATGTTGGTTTCGGGGGTGGAGGTCCTCTCTCCGACTCCGAGGCCATGATAGAGAGCTTAGGCGGAAAGGTGACCCAACTTTTGTCTGTGTATACATTCCCATTCCCCACGCGTGCGCGGAGAGTCTCCGGGAGCGCAAATACAATGACTATCCATAACACAGCACCCGAAATGGCTAGACAGGTTATGTCAGGTCAGAGAATTCGGTGATCTTATATCCCCATGGGACTAGTTGGACTTACCCAGAAAGCCAAATATCCATCTCCAGGAAGCTTTATCAGCCAAAGCACCGCCTATCACTGGACCTAGAATTGGCCCGCATTGGGGTCCGAAAAGGAAATATGACATTGCCCGAGCTCGTTTCTTCGGTTCGACTATCTACCGGATGATACGGTTTATATATTAGCATCCAGATAGCCAAGAAGTTCAAGTTTCTCTTACATCCGCAACTGTGCCAGCTCCTAGCGAGACCACAGCAGACGATCCAAACGCCTGTACTACCCGAAGAGCAAGCAGGCCCCCATAATCGACTGGGAGAGCTCCAAGCAGGGCATTTGCCGTAATATAGATGAGAATGGAGATAATATAGAGCGGCCTTCGTCCTTTCCAGTCCGCAAAACTGGACCATATCAAAGGCTGCGAGGAACTTCAATTAGGAACTCGAAGATCGATAAATGGACAAAGAGTAAGATGATATTTGAGCTTACTCCAAAAGCAAAAACAATCACAAATACCGTCACCGTGATGTTAATTTCCGTCTCTGTTCTGTGGAACTGGCGCGCTATTACTGTCAAAGCAGGTAGGTAAATATTCCCGGCAAGAGGGCCGAATATGCCTGCGACAGTGATGATTCCAAGAATGAATCGTTGAAGAGATGGTGAAAAGGCCGTATAACTGTTTATTTGCTGCGTGTGTAATTCTTCGCCCACGATGACTGCTTCGGCTGGCGTCTTAGGATGAATATCATCAGAAGGAGTCGGGGTTAGGGCAATTTTGGGATCGCAAGGCGATTTCGAGGCTTGAGGAAGCCCAGCGTTCATTTGAAAATTAGATGAAGACATTTGGACCTAATACTTCGAGATATGATATCAGGAGAAGAATTGTGATATGACTGCTAGTTGAATGTCCACGGGTTCTTATGGACGATGACCATCCACAAACCATGGATTGGCTGAAGGCTACTCCCACTGGTATTGGCACGAAGTCTTAGTGAACATTCTCATTAATGAAAGAGAGAAGTAAAAATCCAATTAATTCCCTGGGTTGGCGTTTGGCAACGTCGCAATGAAGGAAGAAGGAATAAACAGAGAAGAAAATACTTTTTGATGCCAAGACGAAGTATACTCTTAGCACGGAGTAGTGTAGCACACTCATTGAGTACTTCAGTGCGAGAATAACAAATGAAGTTGCTCAAATTCACTCTAATTGACTCATTGGATTTCTCTCTTTTATGCTCTTATTTTTTTTTATCACACAATTCGTCGATCCATTCAATGCTAGTCGGTCCAGTCTGATTGAATTGAAGAATGTTTATTTTCCCCCGCGAGTCTCTCCGACTTCTTCCACTTCTTCCACTTCACATCCACCACATCTACTGAATGTATCTTCTTCACAACATCACTTCTATTGAAACCACATGATGAATGTTATAGAGCGAAGCTCTGCTGATCAACATGTCAACAGAGATGAACTTGAAGATGACGGTAAACAAGGACTTCAGGCCACAGAACATGACATCCAAAACAACACCGATGACCTCGAGCAGGCGAATTGGAACCCAAAATCTGTCTTCAACTCGAAGAAGGCACTGTGGGCATTTTTTGTCTTGTGCTATTCGGTATGCAAACACCCTTTGAGGTTGTCTCGGTTGAGTGACATCTGGGATACCAACCTGGGTCACCTGGTAGAAGCGCATGCTTACCATTACCAATTTGATGAGTTCTAGACCGGTCCAACATCCTCCATGGTCTCGAACTATGCCACGGCAGCAATTCTCTCGGCAGCTAATGTCCTGGGCCACCGGGCCGGATCTAACGAACCATGCCCACGCCGAGGAACAAACATCAGTTGTATGGTCAAATTCGGGGGTGGAGAGATTGATTACAACAGCTATACGTGAGATATATTGGGCTACTTGATGAAAGAGTCATCTTTGCTAATGTGAAGCAAGTTTGTACCTTCGAGCAATCAGTCGAGCCACCGAGGGTGTCGTGTCGATTCTCACGGCCGGCCTGGCCGACTATGCCTGTGAGTACGACTATATTCGTCACAGATGGCTTTTTGGATATGAAGAGCTGACTATTCACATACGACTATTTCAGACTACCGCAAGACGATGATGATAGTCTCGATATTTCTATTTGGAGCACTTGCCTTGCCGTTTGCAGGACTTACCGGTCAAACCTACTCCCACCTGACTGCCCTATCGGTATTGTATTGCCTTTTGACCACCCTCGGGGGCGTCTATACAGTCATTGAAGGATCATACATTCCTATCTTCATGCGATCCATGGGATGGTACCAAAACTCCCGTGTAGTGGGAACCCAAAGCGATAGAGCAGCGTGGAACAAAGGTGTCTCGATTAGTGTTCTCGCTTTGGTTGCTGGTAATATTGGTAGCTTGACTGCGTTGATCATTGGCATAATCCTCGTTTATGGGCGGGGCTCCTACGTGCGGGTTGGATATTTTAATTATCTTCTCGCCATTACAATCGGTGGTTGTATCACGAGTGAGTCGCGCCATATGGGACAGTCTGGTGATTTATTCCTAACTCTTTTAGTCTTGTTTGCCTTGCTTGGTCAGTATCTTCTTCCATCAGTGCCCGGCAAAGACCTCGACCGCACGAAGAGCGGAATCCCCTTCTTCGTTCCTTTTCGAAACTGGCTGAATCTGCTAAGAAGTGCCACCCGCTATTCCGAAACTTTCAAGTTCTGCATAGGCTGGGTTTTGTGGAACGCCGGCTATTCAAATCACTTACAGCTTGTCGGCGCGCTCTTCTTGCAGGTCACTGGGTTTTCCCGAAGCTCTGGAGTATACTCGGTCTGGACGTTCACTAGCGTCATATTTGCCTGTGTTGGGAGTTTGAGCTTCATGTTTCTCTACCCAAAACTTCACTTCCCTCTGAAATCGCATGCTTATGCTTTTCTTGTAGTCAACATTCTTTGCGTGCTATGGGGCTGCATCGGCATCAGTGACCATGTCACCATTGGTTATAAGCACCAAGTTGAATTTTGGGTTGAGCAAGTTCTTTTCATGTCTACCAGCAGTGCACTTCGGGCATACAACCGTGCGATATACTCTTCTATGGTTCCGGAAAACTCCGAAGCCCAGTTCTTCGGTCTGGAGATCGTGTTGGATCTCGCCACTGGCTGGATTAACCCACTCATCATGGGTATCATCCAGGATCACACACATAATCTCAGATTTCCAATGATTCCAAACCTTTTGTTGATGCTTGTTGCGCTTGGGCTTTATTCATCGGTCAATGTTTCGAAGGGCGTCGAGCAATCAAAGGTCCCTCTGGATCGATAAATCAACAACTATTGTGATAATTAGAAGGTGTATGTATAGGAGTGTATACAATGGGGCATTCCATGTTTGAATTAATGCGCGTTCTAGAATAAATAACCTTCATATAAAGGCTTCTTGTGTAAAGGAATGAGCCAGGCGGTACCAGTCAACTGCGGAGCAAGAGCAGAGCCAAACCTGTGCAAATCATTTGGGGTACAAAAGACTACATTCTCCGTTTTCCGTAATAGCCTGCTTGAACATGGCATGGAATCCGTGCTTGTAACAAAGCATTGGCGAGGTGGTGCGCTCTACATTTCAGTATATCACAATTACGCCCTGCCAGAAGTGAAAGGTACCTTATATGTATCAATTCGTAAATATTCCATTCCTGACTCTCTACCAAGCACACGATGAAACCTAAATCTAAAGTTTTCTAAGCCTCCAAGCCCGTAAAGACAAGGCGTAGCCCTCTTGGGTGCAAAGGACCGGCCTACGGTTGTCGATATAAGGTCAGCCTGGTGGGCAAATCGAGCAGTCAATGCACATACAGCAGTCATCCGGTCTTCCCATTCAGGATCCAGCTCCCATTGGAAGGCCTTCACAAGAGCACATAGAGTGACTCTCATTTGCAAAAGAGTGAATTTCTCCCCGAGACAAGCGCGGGACCCTCCGTGAAAGGAAATTAATTCGGCGCGCGCCTTCGCACTTCGATATTTCATGAAAATCTCCTCGTCCGTCGTACCCCATCGCTCTGGTCGAAAGTCATCTGCATCTGGGCCCCATGACCCTGGATCTCGGTTGGTGGCATAGCTATTGTACCCAACGTATGTGCCCTTGGGGAGGTAGAAGAGGCCACCGAGCCATGTAGACTCTGCCACACGCCGGTTGATGAGCTGTGAGATGGGTGGCAATAACCGGAGACATTCGAATATTGTTGCAGTGAGATACGGCAGACATCGCCAATTCTGGCTGGATGGCTCTTCTACCCTGACATCTCTTATCTCCCGTCGGAGCTTTTCTTGTATCGCCTATTCTTCCAATATTAGTCCGCGAAGGGATAAGAAGCAATCCAATAAGTTGGTCTCTCCTCTGAAATATGATCTAGTAGTATACTCACCGTGTATTTTCCTAGAAGATACAATGAAGATATCATTAGCAGTTGCGGATTCTCCTGGCCAGCCACATAGAGAACATTAAGATTATCCCTTAGCTGTTTTGTATTCAAGATTCCCTCACGCCACGCGAATTCAAGTCGGGCCCCAAGACAATTCCCGATTTTGCGGTTTCCATCATTGCTGTCTGAGTCTGGGAGTATTCCGACTTGCAACAGGTCCGAAAATTTTTGGATCAAGCTTCGAGCCTTGGTGCGAGACGGTATGATCGATGAGAGCCGGTCTAGTACAGGGAAGCTCATGTAAATGGGGCGAAATAGACATCGCTTCAGATTAAGCTGAGTTGTGTGTAGTGGGACCTCGTGCTCTATACTCATCATGTGGGACTGTTTATTCCGAGTTCCCTTTGCCTTAGCATTTTGAGCCAGAATAGACAAAACGGAGATAGGAGTCTCGAAGCCAAGCCTTCACTTACCGCGAGCTCTGGACAGTCAAAAATGCAAGAGAGAAGATTTGCACTGGAATATCGTTGGAGGATGTCCTGTACAGGAATTCCTTCGCCCATAGACTCTACCTGTAAGCGAGACAATATCTGGCAAAGCTTTCCTGCATTTTCTATGATAGGCATAGTTTGAAAGGCTTTTTGTAACCCAGGTTGAATAACAGCACGGTAACAACGCCACTCTTCACCTCGTGCAGAAATGATATTGGAACCTAAATCAGCCCGTGGCTTGCTGTCTCAGTCTTGATTTTTTTTGAGCTGGGACATATCTGCTCACTGACCAAGAAACTCGGCAAGCAAGGTGTGTGGAATCTTTTTCTGGTTGCCAGTCTTGTTGTAGACGTGCTCTTTCTTAAATATCTCCGAGATCAATTCTGGTCGTTGAATAATCACGTTCCATCTCCCGGCAAAAAAGATTTTGATTGCTCCATGTGTATACAAGGGTCCAGCGAGATATCGTTTGAATGTTTCTTTTTGGTCAGTCTCGAAAAATAGAGGCAACAGAGTAATCCAAAACGGGGCCGAAGGAACGCTGCGAGGATGCCAAGGGGGTATGAAAACAAACAGCAGCAGCGTAGCCATTATAACAGCAAACGGCAAAATCAAAGTGATAATCATGGTTCTAGCCTTTCGTTATCAGGAAACCTCTGTTCTCTAATTCCCCGTAGAGGAATGATCTGAATTCACGATTGTATATTTTGGGATTGTTGAAATTGTAAACATACCTTTGTTTACAACATACCTAGGTAGGTATGTTGCCCAACATGAGAGGATGTTTAGTGTCATGTGCTCATTCAACTGACTTTTAGTTAACTCGCCATTTATTATTACCTGCTCGACAAATGATGAGGAAATTGCCCTCATTTTGCCTCATTGCGGATTTTATCCAAGTCATTACCGAGGTTTCGTGATTCTCGGGTTGGTTTCCCATGGATAGCACCCTGTCGAGGTGTGATTTCGAGAGCTAATTTTAACTCAGTAACGTTGTAAATCTTCGTATAGCTCTAAGTGTAAGCTGTCTCGCCGTTTGCTCACAAAGGACCTGTGGTATACTCATCATGGTAATCATGTCGTGCTATATTCCAAAGTCTGGTGATAGACATCACCAGACTCTGGAATATAGTGGTCGCAATGTGGTAATTGTAACATTGAATCGTAGTAAGCGGAATCTGAGACTCATTTCATCGGGTATTTACCCGATGAAATGATATATTACTAGAAATAGCCTCCCGCTAGGAACAGAATATTAAATTCAAATCTAGCAGTCCAATAGTGTCATATCGGAAGTTTTCACAACACCACCACCGCACAGCGCTACGCTTTATTCAGTGACCTGGAAGAGAGAACCACGATGGGCGATTGTATCTATAATCGATTGATTGCTCTATACAGCCGAACACTTCAAGGCGAACCGATCCAGTGTTTTCGAGGCGATGTACACTCCGTGCAATCGATCTGTTCTATTATCGACCAACAGGCCGGCTCGCTAAGTCCAGATTCATACCGTTGTCTCTTGAACATTACTATCCATAGCCTCTCTTCTTCTCCCCAACCTGTGGATATCCACGAACTTGAGCCGCCCGATTCATTTGTCGTGGTTGGAATCGCGCTACGTCCGGCTAGCGCTGAATGTTCAACTTCGAATTTCGATACCTTTCTCTGTCGTCTATTGCTACAACGACTTGCGCGGATTTCAAAGGCCGTCAGTAGCAAACAAGTCATCGAGAAGATTTCCATTACAGAGAAAGTGGTTGATCACTTTAATAACGAACTGCTATTTCACCCCTCAAATTCTCAATGGGACAGCGTAGGTCGCGACTATTTCCTGAAAAGAGTATCTTTCTTCACCTCGCGGGAATTGACTATCGAAATGTGTCTCCCTGCCTTTCCATGCAAATCATCAAATCCAGATAAGGTTGCTGGGACACTTCCAGACCGCGGCGAAGAGCTAGCCCTTCGGCGACTATATACAATATTGCGAAGGATCAAATCGATCTACCAGCCCGGTGCTAGGATTTGTATTATCAGTGATGGACACGTCTTCAGTGACTGTAGTAAGTGATTCTCTTTCTACAAGTGTTGGCCTAAATATCCTTGCTTTTTTCAATTGTTTCTTTTTTCTTCTTGATCTTTGGCTAATTTTCTTAATCGATTAGTCGGAGTTGATGATGACCAGGTGGACGAATATGGGAGTCGATTACACGAGCTCACTGAAATTATAGCTAGACAGGAAGGCCAGGAAGGTGATGTCTCATTTCAGTCTTTAGCAGACATCTTTCATTCCACTTCAAATAGTATCATTCTGGAGAGAAAAGCTTGTCAAAATGAGCTACCCTTTCTCGAACATTTTCTCAGCACGAGTATCTCGAGTGAGACCGAATTCTGTCGGCAAGCTTTGACACTGTCTTGCCAACCCGATAGAAACTCTTTGAGATCGATGGTCAAAGGACAAGATTTAGCGATGATTTCGCTCTATCGCGGATTCTCGCGTTTCATGTTAGAGGATCTGGTATTACATCCTCACTCGCAGCCAATATCACGATCCCAAAGGAAAAAGATCGCCGAGAAAATATCCTTCGAAATGCTATTGCGCAATCAGGCTTACTCTAACCTTGTAGAGTTATTCTTCCCTCTTCACGTCCGACTTTCGATCCATGCGCATGTCAACTCTGGTCCGAAATTTGGCATCTCATTATTTGATCGATCCAACACTCGCGTGGTTAACAGTTTGAATGACTTATCGAATATTGCAAGCCCGTCCCATGACCTTTTACATATACCGACCCCGTGGCACAATTGCGTTTTTCGAGTATCCGGGGATGACTTTACGTATATTACCAAATCCAAGGTCATCCGCGAGGCTCGAGAGGCCAAACGTATTCGAGTAAACTGGGTGAATCAAGATCTTGGCAGTGCTTCGGGAGGATATTTTCAGCTCGACACTCCTGAATGGAGCAAGATAACTCAAAGCAAGAGTGTGGTCAATTCCAAGTCGCCAGTTGTTGCGTCTACTCATGAAAGGAGTGTTCTCGCGACCGAAGACACGATCATCAATATAGAAAAAGCAGAAAAGCCTTCTCGAAGCTTTATGCATCATAGGATAAGAGGGCTATTCCGATACAGAATCCGTATCTTCCGCTCTCGTGCGGCCAACATGATTAAAAAGAAATAATTGTTCCTACTTCAGCAATGATATGCGGCCTTCGCTTGCACTATTGAAGCACGCGTGTGCTGTTTGAGCCTTGAGTAACCAAATAATTTTGAGAGATAGAATTCATGTCTCTTTGTTTGCTAGATCATTAACATCGCAATAAAATAAATTCCGGCAACCTCCTAAAATTTTCAGATTGTGAGATGTCAAATGGTTGGGTCAGTTGCGACCATCACATGTGATGCATAACGAAGGTTCGTTCGCAGATCTTGGGGACTTCCCCTGCAGTTACCACACATTTATGATATATTCTACTTTGATCCAGCCGAGATAAAAAATAAGTCTGAACTTCCAGACATAGAATAAGGGTTTACGTTATGAAATTTAATGTCAGTTTGAAGTTTTAAGCGATGTTGCCTAGCTTAGCTGGACTGTCCGAGCGAAAGAATCGCATCGGACCGCGCAGTGCGCGCGGTCTTGTTAGTAAAAACCAGCTTTTTATCCTGCAGATTAGCGTAAAAGGCATGGCAACATTATCCCTAGCCGCCTGTGTAATGGAGCAAAAATGCCCTATAGGGTAGATCAGATTATTCGCTCCACATTTCCAGGTACACTCCAGTAGTATTGAAGATATCAGCGCGGTTGGTCAAACAGACTTCATTTCGATGGAACTCATTCCTGTTGGACGATTGAAAGATTCGAAACAGACTACTCCATAGACTACAACAGGTACCCCGCAGGGTTAAATGTGGATCTTCCAATTTGAGTGCAACTTTGAACTGCACGAGGACCCGCGAAAGTAACCCATTTGCAAAAGGGGTGAATGACCAGAAAGTACGGAGTACCTCTGATAGATCAAGCGAAATAGTATAGTCGCTGTACCTATAAATCTCGACAGCCCTATCTGCAGTCATTACTTTCAGTCCATCAATTCTCTTCAACTCCTTGAAACCCCGCAGATCATTCATGCACTCCTCTGCGATCTTCACGCTGTTGGCCTTCGCGGCCGTGGGTTCTGCAGTCCCACACAAGCACTCTCATTTTGCACACTCGCCAAGTTCCATTCAGAACTTGAAAAGGAATATTAAAAATGTTGTCGTTCTCGAAATGGAGAACCGCTCACTTGATAATTTACTGGGTGGGCAGACGATTCAAGGCCTCGAGAATCCAATCAATAACGGCCCTTTCTGCAACCCTTACAACTTAACAGATCCCTCGCAGGGCATGGTCTGCAGCAGTGCCAAAGATATGGATTCCATTCTAGATGATCCTGATCATACCATTACCGGCAATAATATCGAATTTTATGGCACTTTCACACCTGGCAATGCCGATATTGCGAGCGGGCCTTCCCAGAAGGGATTTGTGCATGAGCAGTTGCGCCTGTATAATGGAAATGAGTCCAATAGGAAGAGACTGGCGAAAGAAGTCATTAATTATTACACCGAGGACCAAGTGCCTGTTCTGACAAGCCTGGTGCGGAATTACCTTACATTCAACCACTGGCATTCAGATCTTCCGGGGGTAAGTATTAATTAAACCTACCCCCGATATACCCATCGGCTTGTTTAGTTTGAGACTAAGTGATATATAGCCAACTGCTCCCAATCGTGCCTTTGTGCTCTCCGGAACCTCTGCTGGCCACGGCACCAACGACCAGGCTTTCGACGCTGATAAGCACGGCCTGACTCAACGAAGCATTTTCCAGCAACTAACCGAAACTAATCGTACCTGGAAAAACTACTACACCGATCCAGCCGAGCAGATGGTCGATGCTTGGTTCTTTGACTGGGTTTTTACCAGTGGTAACCAAAATCTTGCCGTGCCATTAGACGAGTTCTACTCGGATGCGGCAGCTGGCAAATTGCCTGATTTCAGCTTCCTTGAACCATCTTGCTGTGGCGTGGGAACGACATCGATGCACCCTACAGGTCGAATCTCCGATGGTGAAGCCCTTATCAAAAATGTGTATGATGCGCTCCGCGCTAGTCCCCAATGGAATCAGACCCTGTTTGTCCTCACTTTTGACGAAACGGGCGGTTTCCATGATCATGTTCCCCCTCCTCTCGCCCCACGACCCGACGGTCTGACATATACCGAGCAAGCTCCCAATGGTAAAAATTATACATTTGCCTTTGATAGACTTGGTGGCCGTGTACCGACACTTCTGATCTCGCCGTGGGTGGCTAAGGGCATTGTGGAGCAAAAAGGAACGAACTCGAATGGAGAGGAGGTTTCTTACTCTGCCTCTTCGTTGCTTAGAACCTTGGGCTATCTTTGGGACTTTGAGCCGTTTACGCCACGTGTCGAAGGCTCCGCTTCGTTTGATCATTTGATTCAAATTTCGAAGCGCGAGCAAACGCCTGTCACGCTACCTTAAGTTGAAAGGATCTGGGCGACGAACACGTGGATCACAACTGAGAAATCAATAAGATTATGGATGTATATATTGTTGATACTATCACTAGTATCCGGCTTCCCTTGAGCCAGTTCAAGATCGACGACCTCCATTAGAACATTATACATCAGAGGTTCGCCTCAATTTGAGATAATTTCTAGGATTTACTAACTAGTAGTCATACCTTTACACTCCTCTAAATAACTGAACACTTCATATATGTAATAGCAAATGCAGACTGAGGTGTCTTTTAAAGTAGGCAAGATGAGTTATCATCCTGCAGCCTAACTATCCCATCCAGGCCATCTTCTCTCCTCTTTGTTTGTACAGAAGTTATTCATTCGCGAGATTCGTCATTTTTCTTCATTCAGCCTCTATTTGTGTAATAGATTCGAATTTACAACCTTGGCCAACATGGAAAAAAGAACCCCAATTTAGCACATTACCAGCAATATCAGCCGATGGATATCTGACTTCTCCTTCTAACAAGGTAGTGGAATGGGGGTTTTATCCCATGACTTCGGATCGCGGAGGTCATGCCAGTTGAAGTTTTGGGGGTTGTGATACGCCAATGGGCTAGAATACGGCGCCAGCCCATTTTATGAGGTCAATCAAAGAAAGAATTGATTTAGTGGGGAAACAAATCGATTATAGTATTCATATTTTTCAATGTTTGTGACCTGGATGACATGGAGTGCGTTCTGAGGGGCAGTACACGCCGCACCCCATCACATCTTGACCATCTTCTCTCTTCCTAGTTAGTTAGTAGTTAGTCAGTCAATTGAGAAGGATCTCTCATTCTTCATCCTCCATCCCTATCCGTTCAATACGATGTGAATGGACTAGCAAAAGTGTATACTCCTGTATACTCTTCCTTGTATACTTCATTGTTTGCACTGTTTACACGATCTGCACGATGACGGCATCGTTCCTGATTTCTTGGCGCCTTCCGCCTTTCCGTCTTCCGTCCGCATCCGCCCATTTCATCAAGTTTGGTTCGCTTCACGTTTGGTTCGAACGCTTCTTCAATGTGAAGCTAATTTGACTCTCGAGTCAAAAGGCTTCTCTTCTTCCTCCCCCCTTCTCGTCCCCTCCTCTTCATGCTCTGGTCCACTCTTGCTGGTCTCAAGACCAATCCCTCTGATGAGGTCCAGCAGCGCCCGCCCCGCTATGCCGGCGAGGATACTACACCGACCAGCCGCCGGGAGATCCTCGGATGGTACGCTTATGGAATTGCTGCCGAGGTATTTGCAGTTTGTGGCGTAGGTATGATTGAATCTTATTTCCTACAGAAGTTAATCATGTGTGTGTTAAGCTAATACGATGATGGCTTAGGATCATTTCTGCCTTTAACGCTGGAACAGCTTGCGCGTGAACATGGTTCTCTCCAATCTAGCCATCGCCCTTGCTGGGGTGAAGGCGCCCCCGATGATAATGCTCGCGATGGCGAGCAATGCGTGGTGGGCGTGATGGGCCTTCAAATCAACACAGCTAGCTTTGCCATGTACACCTTTTCTCTAGCGGTGTTGATTCAAGCATTGACTTTGATCTCATTCAGTGCTCTGGCTGATTATGGTAAAGTTTCCCGACTTCATCATACTAGCTGAATGAAGGCTAACAATTTTCTTCATCGTGAAGAGAATAATCGCAAAACACTTCTTTTGACCTTTGGCTTCGTGGGCTCTGTTACGAGCATGCTCTTCCTGGTCATCTCTCCTTCGGTATATATTCTAGGCGCCATTCTCGTCGTCATCGGAGTTACCTGTCTGGGATCATCTTTCGTGGTGCTGAATTCTTTCCTCCCCGTCCTCGTCGCAAACGATCCTTCCATTCAGACAAACGAGACTCGCGATGGCGAGGAACTCTCAAATCTAGACCAACACCCGGACAATTTCGAATGGAATGAGTGGAGTGACCAAGATAGCGTGGATCATATTGATGAGCCTGGTCCCAATCGATCACCCGAAGAGGGTCGGGGAGAAGAGAAGCCTAAATCCTCATCTCCCGAGCTTCAATTGTCCACGCGGATCTCGTCTAAAGGTGTTGGGTTGGGATATCTGGCTGCTGTGTTTGTGCAGGTGCTCAGTATTATCTTACTGATTACCTTGTCTAAGACTTCCCTGGCCAAGACTTCGGGAACCCTACCGATGCGTTTTGTACTACTCCTGGTTGGACTTTGGTGGGGTGCCTTTACATTTGTCACTCGGCGTCTATTGAAGACTCGTCCTGGTCCTCCCTTGGACACATCTACCACACCCGGCGGTGCCAGGTGGCGTGTATGGTTGCGACTGGTCGGATTCGCCTGGAAGTCTCTATGGCAGACAGTAAAAATTGCAGTGAAATTGCGAGAAGTCATGATTTTCCTAGTTGCCTGGTTCCTGCTGTCTGATGCTCTAGCAACAGTCTCTGGGACGGCAATTCTCTTCGCCCGGACCGAGTTAGCCTTGAGCACCACCGGCATCGGCTTACTCTCCATTACTGCGACCTTGTCAGGAATGGCTGGTGCATTCCTATGGCCGCGAGTGTCGGCACGCTTCCAACTCAAGTCGAATCAAACGATTATGCTTTGCATCGCGCTATTCGAGCTCATCCCGCTGTACGGGATGCTAGCCTATATCCCATTCATCAAGAATTGGGGAGTCATTGGCTTGCAACAGCCGTGGGAGATTTTCCCGCTGGCGATTGTGCATGGTATTGTTGGTGGGGGAATAGCATCATACTGTCGCTCGTTCTTCGGATTGTTGATTCCCCCTGGAAGTGAAGCTGCTTTCTATGCATTATATGCTGCCACGGATAAAGGCAGTTCGTTTATTGGACCCGCCATCGTGGGTATGCTTGTTGATGCGACAGGACAAGTACGGTCTGGATTCTTCGTGATTGCAATCCTGATTGTCTTGCCTTTACCGCTGGTTTGGATTGTCAATGCGGAGCGAGGCCGTCGTGATGGACTGGCTATGGCAGAAACTTTGGGCAAATCCTATGAAGGGCCGGCCGACACATGGGAAGCAGAGGGATTGTTAAGAAGGGAGGATTAGACTGTTCAACTTGATAACCTTTGGCAGGTATATCTCGGTGGAGTAAATTAGATTTAGATTTCCATCATGCAACGAATCTCACACGTGCAACAATCCGGCGGCGTTCCCAGAATAGTAAACTGATGAGGCTGATGCCAGCGCATACTTTGGCCCCCAAACGAGGTGACGTTCGGCTGAAGAGGAAAATAGTCACGCTGGCCGCTTGTGCATACAGGATGGGGTCAGACCGGGGAAGAACTCGGGGTAGCTTGTTTTGTTGCTTGGCTGTGTACTCCACTCAGGATGATTGGAGTCAAATACGAGAAATGGGAATCCTCCAGGGCAAAGTACATATGGCAGGGTCTGTCAGCCTTACCACTTTGTCAAGGGAATAAGAATCAAGAAAAAAAAAGGAACTGTCAAAAAAGTGGAGTGCGATGATCGGCAGGGTCATTGAGGCTGTTCAATCCATCAGGCTCCATCACAACCAAAAAAGGTGTGTAAGAAAGATGGGGGCTGCCCCCATCCCGGAGACAATCTTTGCTGCAATAAGCAATTTCGATGCGGCGCAGAATGGTAGCCTGGTGTTTCTTCGGTGGATTAAATTCATCGCGGATCCCCGGAAGTCCGGCTGGCTTAGCTCTTTTTTCCTTTTCCTCTTGGTAGTGCTTAGCTTGGGAAATCTTTTTTCCTTGTGGTTTCATCTCATCTGGTCGTGTGCTCTTTGTCTTTCCAAGCTTATCCGCTCCATCATGCTCCGCGCGTCTTTCGTGACGGCACTTTTGCTGCTCGCCGGTGTCCACGTTCACGCTGTCCCCGTCCAATCCCGAGCTGATCAACCGCGGGCTGATTCCGATTCCGCCATTGCCGTTATAGGCTGCAACGCGCTCCCGAATTACAACAATGCGACCAACATCGCCGGTCCCTGGAATATCCGCACCTCGAGGTGTCGCAGTGGAAATGATTCACAAGAGTTCTGCGAGATCGAAGGGCTTGCTGCTGGCTGCGACGTGACTCGTTCGGCCGACGAGAAGGGCATTGAGAGGGGCTCGGTGAGGCGTTTTTCTTTTCTTGCAAAAGTCGAGCCCGGCGCTAACCAACTTGCAATTCTAGCTTACCATCGTGAACAATTCCCCTGACACCAAAAACGCGAACACCCTACTCCGCTGCAATGGCGCACTCCACACGTTTGAAGCATATGTTCCCTCCGGAGCCGGCGCGCTCGATTGGCATGCCATTGGTATCAACAAAGATCCCAGCACGGGTCAGATGGAATGGGGGCTTGGTTCGCAACACTCCCACCCGATCCAGGTCTACCGACAATACATAGGCAGTTCCCCGAGCGGTCTTATCTTGGGAGCAGAAGGCCAAACCACATGGGCAGCTCGCCATTCGGGGTCTGGGCTGAGCAGTTTCGATCACAAACCATTCTGGTTTTTGCGACTGTTAGACTCGGAAACTGCGCAATGGGAGGACGAGTATGAGACTCAGATTCGAATCGATGGAAGTTGATCCATTCAGCGTTCTCATTTGCATCTGCCTTTGAAGGCTGCACTGGCGTTTTTCTTTTCTCGTCTTAAGCGTGTTTGACTCTGAACGAAGTCACTGATACCCCAATATATGTTTGTACAATTGTATATATATTACTTAGTTGCATAAAGAAGTCAATCAACTGAAAACTTTCTGTTCACGTGCACGTCAAGTGATCTCGTTTAGTTGGGAAGGTGCGTATGATGCAATCACTACAGAGTCGCGCCTTCCTAAGTTACACTCTTTCTTTGCCACTACAACATATTTCCAAAACGGGAAAAGCAGGAACAACTTCGAATGGAAGGAGCGATGGGCACATCACATGATTCACTCGTCTCTCGTCTTTTTCTTTTCCTGTTCGTCTTGGAGACTCCATCTATCATACTATTATCTGCCATGCATTGCTGATCACTGATTTCCCCAGATCACCCGCAAATCGGCACTAACCGTTAACCTGCGTCCAATATGGATGATCACATCGAACCACCTTGTAAAGCTTGCCACTAGCCCGGCCATTTTACCCGGCGCATGCTGCCAGGATGACTAGACAATATGATCCGATCTCAATCTCTCATCAGTCAAGGACTGCCTGTCCGGCCCGAAATCCCTGGGATGGAACGACTTGGCTCTACTGAGAACGAGTTCAATGCACCACTCTTCTTTGGGGTAGGACTATGTTGTGGGAGATAACGGAGTGTCCGTGACTTGATCGGATTAGGGCCCCTTGGTCTCTCGGCGGCGTCGCTTTCCATCATCCGCGGGACCAATCATACCGTTTCTCACTCGTGGCCCTCTCGCTTCCCCAGAATTGAATGAAGGATAATCTTAGTCGCGGGGAAGCCCTTGGCCCAAAGCATCCTAGCCTCCGGGATAACAGAACATGATAGGTGCGAAAATTGGGGTCTCATATAGTCTTTCTCAAGCTTCAACAGACTGATGTCGGTCTAGCCTTCAGGTCACTGTCATTCTACTGGTTGCACGCCGCGTTCCCTCGCCGCCATTCCTTGTTCAATTAGCCTGAATGCATGTATTGTCTGCTATGTCTCTCCACATCATTCCGAGATTACCAGCAAGGTATGCGGATCGCCATGGTGGGTGGATATCGTCCTGTCGCCATATATAGTGCACTCCCTGGTCTTTCATTTCCCAGGCTACGCGTCCGTGGTGGTCTTGCGGAACCTTTTGCGCTATGTCGAACGATATCTCCCAGACAGAAGTTGCGCTAGAGAAGTCGGCCGCCAACCATGTTGAAGATACACTAGGTCATGGTGCCGTTGTCGAGGCCAAACATGCCTCCGACGAGGAACACGCTCAAACCCTCTGGCAGGCCATACGTGAGAATCGCAAGGCCGTAGCATGGTCTGTTGCAGTCTCCATGTCTATTATCATGGAAGGCTATGATACGATCCTCATGGGTAACTTTTTTGCCTATCCGATGTTCCAGCAAAAGTATGGTCAGTATTACGGGGAGGAGATTGGATGGCAGGTCTCTGCACCCTGGCAGACAGGACTCAACATGGCTAGTACTGTTGGTTGCATCTTTGGTGAGTTCTAGATTTGGTCTGTCGATGGAACCGAGCTAATTTTGTCTAGGTGGTATTTTGAACGGTTGGGCGGCGTCACGATGGGGCTACCGAATTGTAATGGCAGTGGCTCTGGTTTTCCTCACGGCATTTATATTCATCACAGTGTTCGCCAATTCTGCTGCTGTCCTGCTCGTTGGTCAGATTCTTTGCGGTTTTTCATGGGGTGTATTCGCGACAATTGGACCAGCGTATGCCTCAGAAGTGTGTCCGACCAACCTGCGTGGCTATCTCACCATCTATGTCAACATGTGCTGGGCCACTGGTCAACTGATCGCCAGCGGTGTACTTTACGGCCTGGTGGACCGTCCTGATCAGTGGTCCTATCGTATCCCTTTTGCTCTGCAATGGATCTGGCCGGTACCTCTGATGGTAGTGTGTTGGTTGGCACCAGAGTCTCCGTGGTATTTGGTTCGCAAGGACCGATTTGAAGATGCGAAACGAAGCATTCGTCGTCTTGGTGGAAGCAAGACTGAAGATCAGATCAATGGGCAACTTGCAATGATGGTTCATACGATTAAACTCGAGGCGGAGATTGAAGCCGGCACTACATATCTGGATTGTTTCAAGGGCGTTGACCTCCGTCGTACCGAGATTTGTTGCGTTGTTTTCATGGGCCAGATTTTGTCCGGAAGTACTTTTGCATACTCACCTACCTATTTCTTCGAGCAGGCTGGAATGAATATCAACAAGGCCTTTGAGCTTGGTGTTGGAATTACCGGGACGGCTTTCGTGGGCACAGCATTGTCCTGGTGGTTAATCACCTACTTGGGACGGCGCACTTTATACGTTTGGGGCCAAGGTATTCTTTGCACTCTACTCTTCCTCATCGGTATACTCAACGCCGCTTCAACTACCGAATCCTCGATGTGGGCACAGGCTTCGTTCTGTTTCATTTGGCTTTTCGTCTATTCTCTTACTGTTGGACCCATCGCCTATGCCATCATTTCAGAGATTTCGTCAGTCCGACTCCGCCCTTTGACCGTCTGTCTAGCACGCACAGCCTACCAGATCACCAATGTTGTTTCCCAAGTTTTGGAACCATATTTCATGAACCCGACCGCATGGAATGCCTCCGGCAAGACTGGATTCTTCTGGGGCGCCACCGCTTTGATCGCCTTCACATGGTCTTTCTTCCGTCTCCCAGAGCCTAAGGGTCGCACTTATGCCGAACTGGATATTTTGTTCGCTAAGAAGATTCCTGCGAGGAAGTTTGCTTCGACACATGTCGATGCGTATGCGGTTGGTGTGTCGCCTTCGCAGGAAGGTCTTGTTCAGAAAGAGGAGACCACGAAGCATTGAATGCAGATTAGCCAAATCCGATGTAACTTTTAATATGATGAGATGCTATAATGCTCTTCTTTTCTAATTCTGGCTTTAATAGAACGGCAGTACTCATGCACTAGAGTATCACTAGTAGTATGAGCGAAAGATAGACTCTGTCTACACTAACTGGCACAAGTCTTATACAGCTATGTACGCGTTCAAATCCTGCTAATTACCTAATTTCCATAACTAGGTAGTTACCTAACTACCTAGTTGTGGAAACAGTACTATCCTAGACAGCACTAGACACAAGCGATTAGCGACGTATGAAACATCTACAGTCACGAAGGCGCTACTTGGGCACTCGGTACTAGCAAGACACTACAGGTGTATATAAGATCGCGTATATCGCCAGTGGAACTCAACTGGACTTCAGTTCATAAATCAAAACGTTGGGGTATATTGATTAAAGCTAGTAGTTTCGTGATTTAGATATAGATCTAGAACCAGATCCATCCATCTTGTCCAGACGTTGATACTCGCCTGCAGATATATTAACCAAAACAATGGGTCTCTGTCGCGCAGATGAGTCCACCTGGGGGATAAGACTGCCGACAAGCATGAAACCGAGGACCACATCGAGTGGGGATTATCTCGCTTAGTGGTTGATGCGGGAGTCAACGGGGCTGGATGGACCCACTGCTCACTAAGACAGAGGCTAGACTTTGATTCTCCTGCAGGAAATCGTTTCATGAGAGGGCAGAGTGTTGAGGAAATGGTACGAGGGGTGATGCGATTCGGCCGTGAAACAATGACTCGTCAATGGTCTGGTATCTTGGTCAAATATAGACATATTTATACACAATGAATTATGGGTATTATTGGTGGTAATGAGGTTGGAGTCGAGGGAAAAAGTTTAGGTCGACGGTCATGAATCATCGCGCACAGATACCCGGACTGATCGTTCGACTTTCCAGCCTTGGCTGGGATTCAAGTTCTCTTCACTGCTGCTCGTTGGTGTTGGCCGCTGAGTACCCATGATAGTCGTCGTCACGCCATGATAATCATCCTGGTCGGTCCCAGTCCACAATTGGTGTGCGTCGTCACGTTCACCTTGTCGGGATCGTGAAGATTTATGGAAGTTCTGCGCCACGTTGCTAGATAAGGGAAATGAGCCGGGACGGCGACTGCGTGAGGCGGAGGAACCGTCGCGGAGGAATCGGATGAGGGGGCGAAGAGTGGTGAGACAACCAGCTGTGATGCCCAGGCCGGCTTCGACATTAGACCAGATGGATATTTGGTAGGTGTTGTCTAATAGCAGCGGTAATTAGTAAATGTAATAAATACATAATACCACCAAATTTGGCTTCGAAGAATACTCACATAAGAATTGTTCATCCTTGTAATGGTGGACAAACGGAATGCGAATAATCACCGCGGCGGAGGCACTACAAAAATAGATTAGCGGATGGTCCAAGCACAAATGAGGCGAATGAATGACGAACATGCAGCCAATGCCGAGAATACCAACGATGGCAGCTTTAGTACGAGAATTCATGCGCAAATTCCAGATCAAAGCAACAGGAAGTAATCCAATCGTAAGATCAGTGACGGCGGCGCCGACACTATAGAGATATGCGATGCCAATAAGAACATCCTTGCTGACGCAGGATCCAGTCGGTGAAAGTTGATGCCAGAAGTGATCCACAGGATTGCATTGGAAGATCGTGAAGAAGAGAAAGATGAGACCGACAACGGTTGCTAACGAGATCGCGGCATAAAGGATCCAGGCGTGGATTCGGTCGACGGTAATTCGCAAGAGAGTAATGATGATTGATACCTTGGCGAGAACACAGGTAATCACGTATAGGATCTGTCCAAGCCACCAACACTGGAAGACGGTCAGAAAATCCATTCATTCATTTTCTCTTCGCGGGGTTAATAGACGAACGTACCAGCAATGCACGGCTGAATTCATCGGGGTAGGCTTTAAAGTAGGCTAATCTCCGGCCCATTCCATTTTTCGCTCCGACAATACCACAGACTGCGAAACCCAAGTTGAAAATCTATATTGATTGCGTGAGCTCTCCATTGCGAGATCATTGCACGGCTCACGTGGTGCAAGTTCAGTAAAATGCTCAAAGACATACCATCGCAAGTACCATAGTGATATCGTCCCATCCAAAAGCTCGCACGACGCGAGTTCTAACGAAGATCCGTAAAAAGACGCTGACAACGGAGATGGCGAAGAAGACCGAGGTGACGATGAGAATGGCTTTGCTTCGGGCGTCATCATTCACGGCAGCCATGATGGCGGCCTCGGCGGCCTCCTTGCGACTTTCAGCATCCATGAAGGTATGGAACAGCCATTCGCACGGCGGACGAGGCGACGAGTAGTACGATGGAAGCAAAGGAGGGGAGGGGAGGGGGAAGAGCGACGAGCCCTCGTGGTTTTATTCTCCTTGGGAGATCTCCACTAAACCGGCAATTCTCGCAGAAAATAGGGTGGTGACTGGAGCTCTAGACTTTGGCACAAAGTATGCTTAGGCTACTCCATAAACTGGGCACGCGGTGCCGAGATGGCACGAAGCCCCTGCATGTACGGAGTAGTGGCACACATTTTTCGGGTCTGGTGGAGTAGTATTGTCCAGCTAGGGCCGAGTCTAAATGCTATCGATCGGCAAGGCTCGAGACACGGAGAACCTTCATACGACGGCAGTTTGGGATGCAGAAAAGCCGCTGGTCAATGGCAATGGTTGGTGAGTTCCCCAAGTGGAGAAACTTCAGCGTCAGTGAACGGTCTGCAAGTCCTCTAGAAATTAAATTCAAAGGGCACTGTATGACAAGTCATGTATCGAGCGCGGAATACGGAGGACACGGAGAAGAAATCTTGTTTGTTGGAGGCAAGCACTTGCAGGGTGATGTGCCGTGTGAACGGGCACTTTTTGCCCAAAGTACAGGAGAACTGTTGATCGCGACTAGCGGCGATGGTTTCAAATCGGAGCCTCATGCCCCTCCACCAGCAAGATGAAATCTCCGTCTGCCCAGCCGCCGCGCAGATGGCTTTCCGATCTGGGCGAATCGTCCGTTCCAATGCATCGAATTGTGGAGAACACCCCGAACCCGGTTACATGAACCAGGGACTTCAATGGCGGAGATTTTGGTATACAGTTAAAATGCATCCATGGAACTCATGACAGATGCCAGCAAAACTTGTCACCCGAGGTAGAAAAGAGAATCTTGGAAATGTTGGCACTTCACATGAAGGCGACGGCGGGGAAGAAAGCCAAAAAGGAGGAGAAGAACGCGGTTGACTTCCGGACATATCCCAAAGAATACTAGTGTCAGGGTTAACCCTAGCCCGTGCTGAAACTGGGAATTGCACCTTCCCTTTTTGAATTGGACTGCGCCTGCCTTGTTTGACTCCTTTTCAGCAAAGAAAACAACCTTCGCTGCTTTTTTTCTATAAAAAACATTCCTTGAATAACTACAGAAATCTCGAACTGCTCAATTGTTCAATTATTCAATATCTCAATTCAATATCCACTCATCTCAAATCTTATGATCTCCCTCCAATTGCAAATCCGTCCGTGCGGATCTATTGGCACGCTATCTATTCCTGTTTTCTAGGCGCAATGAATTGCCCCCGCCAGAGGAAGATCCGATCGACAGCCCAAACTATAGTTCAGTACATAGCACAAATACTGCGTACTTCGTGAACGGACTGGAAACGCAAATTTAAGCGGGTTTGGGGTTTTTGCTTTGAATAGTCTTGGAGCGTTGGGGTTAACCAAAGTACCGGGAGAATCTATGCGTCAGACATCCAACCTTGTTGTATGGGAGTTGGTGGATATCGTCCGCACGGTGGCCATCGGCTATGCAGAATCCGGATCTTTTGCAACAATCTCGAATATCCCACATGTTCGTAAAGAATGGCGTTCGGCAGCGTCCGACAACTCGATGGCGTCCTAGTTGTTGAAGGATCCATGGCTGTATCGCGACGCTCTTACGCCAGCCGCGCCTACGTAGATGTATGAACATTTCCGATTCGATGGAAGAAGTTACCAGTCATTGACCCACTTGCGCCTCCCGGAGTTGCTGCCCACGCGATATCCGTCGTGAAGAAAATCCAAGGGCCGTGCGAGACGTCGTATACTTGTGAGACATGGCTGGGGGTGATTCGAGAATGTCTGAACCGGAGTTTTGAAACACAAGCGAGGCATTTAGTGTTTGAAGCTAGATCTTCAGATGAGCAGGGAGTATAGAGCATATTGTAGTTGGTAGAACATGATAATTCTCCAAGACAGCAATTGAACCTTGCGGTAATGGGAGAAGTTTGAACTATCGCTGTTTGATGTCTACTTGCTTAGGAAGTCTCACATGGATAGACCTCACCGCCTACTTGTTTACCACACAATTCAATATCATTCATGATTTTCTCTGCAACACCCCTTTATCCACACTGAATCATAGGTAAACATAAAACCCGCGATCAACGACTTATTATACGCGCCCAGCGTGCTTTCGGTGATTCTTATAACAAGATCGCACAGTAGAATGGTTTTTTTCTAAAGGCCAGGTCATATACGCATGCCGAGATGATGTTGAGTTAACACCTCAAAAACACAAAAGCGGTCGTCGACCCAAACTTCCCGCCGAAGCCCTTGATAACGTGATATCCTGGATTCATGAATCCCCTGATCATCGAAATCTAGGTTGCCAACAAATGTGAAAAGTTCCATTTACCAATTTGCGGAGACACTTCTACGTCAATTGAAGAAAAGGAATATAGTGATACGTCCAGCCGCACTAGAATCCCCTACCACAGAAGTACATCACACCAAGGACTTCAATAGTCTTGGTCAAGATTTGTGATTAGTTTTTGGGGCAGTGGAAGAGACATGGTTCCTGGCTGGCTGGCACCGTATACCCTACATTAATGGATTTCGGGATGGAAGATATCACTGAATTTCGGTGTTCGGGCAATCCGGACAAAGATCCGGTCTGATGATATGGGTATATTCTTGTAACAACAGTAAATCTTTCTGGTTATCTGGAATGGTCAAAATTGCGGTAACATCGACATGAAATCTTAAATTCAAGGAACAAGTTGTTCCATAGATTGGTATTACATTAATGCAGAATTGAACACCCCCATATGGCATAACGTATGTTGGAGAAACAATGTGCACTAGAAATCAATATTTAAATGGCTGACATCATGTTCTTTGATCTTAATCCGTAATAAAACATAATACTCATTGGTAGGCCTGTCTGCAAAACATGGATCTAGATTCCACTTCGGGCCATAGACGGGTCTAGAAATTGCAATTTCGTGGTGAGCTTCCCATTCAAAAACCCTATTAATGAGATATCGAATTCATGAGCCCATTGAGCTTAAGCGCAATACACAGTGGATATTGATTCGATATCTAATCCTTAGAAATACATTTTCTTCTAGGTACATGTTGAGACCCCAATTGAAGGGTTTATTTATGCGGAAGAAGATGGCATGCTAGGCATCGATCCACTGGGAGCACCACCACTGCCACCACTGCCTCCCATAGCGGAACTGTCCGAGTTTTGGTGACCGCCGTTGGCATCGTAGTATGCAGCAATGCTGTAGTATGAGTTGTCGGTATAGTCGGCAGTGGAGTTGATGCCGATCTGGATCCAAGCGAAGAGGCCATCGTCAAGGCTGTCTCCGAGGTACATATACTCAGGGAAAGGGTCGTAGGAAGCGTTGGCCTGCAGGACACTCCACATATCATCGGCGTTCGAAGTGATATCCTGAGTGTTGCTGGAATAGGGATATGTGTCCTCAACCGCGGAGCGAAGGACTTCGTTCCAGAACAGCTGTCCAATGTGAGCGACACTGCCAGTTCCCACCTCGAGAGTCTTGTTGGGAAGCAGGGTGGCATTCAGATGGGTCAAAAGATGGGTGTGAGTAGCGCGTCCATCGTAGTGGCCAGGGAAGATGCTATCGAAATCAACCACGCCATCCTGATCAGTCTGCTGAACACCGCGCAGATAAGTGCTGTCCCAGCCACCGGAAGCATAGTTGCCGCTCACTGAGATGCCACTGTACACACCAGTGGCATTGGCTTGCCAGATATCAACCAGGGCACCGGGGACAGGGCGACAGGTGTTGATGTCGATGTACTGCACTTCAAGATGAACATCGACGCCATCGGAGTAGAGCTTCTCTTTCACGTTCTCCCGAACGACCTCTCCCCAAACGTAGTAGGGACCGTCAGTAACGGTGGGAGTCAAAATGCACGAGGTATTGGCACCAAAGATGGACTCTGGGTTCATCATGCCATGCTGATGGGCGTCCGTTCGGTTGTGGTCAATTGCCTCCCACTTTTCCAGAGCGGAAAGGTTACGACGATACTTCTGAGGAGCTATGATATGTAAAAGACATTGGTTAGATCTTGTTTTAGGTCTGCTGTTTGCGACAAAACTTACCAGTAGTGATGCCGCGCTTTTGACGAAGCTTTTGAACAGTGTGAGCACGACGAGCGACATTGCGCTTTGCCAACTCTCGTGCGTGTAGGGTGCTCTCACACCCACCCAGAGATCGCTTTCCAGCAGCTGCCATCACATCACGAGCGTGAATCTCACGCTTCAGGGCATGGGGGTCGTGCTTCTCGCCGGGGTGGGCGACGACAGGGGCAGCCAAGCAGACGGCTGCAATAGCCAGAAATTTGGATAGCTGAACCATAGCGAAAATGGATTCTCAATTTGATCTCGAAGGTGGATGGTATATTGGCATACAACCTATCAACCATTTTGAGAACCCCTCCTATGCCATTATATACATGGCGATGCCATTGAACCAGCTTCTTTGGCCGCGTCATTCTCATGACGGCACGGATAAGTGGGAGATATCTAGATGGAGAGGATGGCGTTTTCCCGTCGAGATGAAACTAGCTCATCTCCATCACCAGGTCAAATTTACACCTTAGAGAGGCTGGCCAGGACACTTGGCGCCACGCGTTGACCAGTGTTTGACACTGGGACTCCACTAGCTTAGTCGCGGTCGAGGAATGATCGTCCCTAGCTGACGAATGGAACAGCCTCAATTTGCAAAGTCGAAGCCCTGCCAAGACATTTGTCAGCGGTGGTTTTGCTCCGACGAGAAAGAATCATAATAAAGTAGTTGAAAATAAGGAGAAGTGCCTGGCAGATAATTGCGGGAGGTGGAGTTGGTGAAGCTTGACGGCGTCAGCTTTTGGTTCTGCAATGTGGAGACCATAGAAGTAATGTCAATGACATTTCGATTCGCCCATTCTGCCTTCGAAATCCCAAAGTTCTGAGTCGTCCACTAGTAATACTGTGCTAATCGACTTGTTGACATGACAAGGACAACTCAAAAGACCATAGTGTAGTCTTTCTGGAAAGGACAGGAATGCTTCCACAAATGAACACCGCCAAGTGCAATCATACAGTGTGTTGACCGATAGTTATATGAAAGGAGTCATTGTTTAATTTTCAATCTGATTGGAATAAGTTGCCAGAAGTTTAATTATGCAATTTCGGCTGAATGTGCTTTCAGAATTGGAAGATAGGTTGATTTCAGACCATAAGAGATCAAATATCACAATTGACACTCAACATCCAGCAGAGCTTGTTTGATCTTCCAAAATTCGATGCTGGTTTCATATTAGGTCAATGCTTGAAAGGTAGAGAACTATTTTATATAGAGACATTATGTGGAGGGCTCGTAACTGCTACTAGCAGTTACGAGCCCTCGACATCGTGAAGGGTTAATAGTAGATACTAGTACCTACTAGTAAGAAACTAGGTAGTATATATTATTAACCCTTCACGATGTTTGCTTCCTTCAAGTTTCTGGCAAGCAGGAACAGGAATGGTATGGATATACTACCAATTCGCATTGTATTGTCCTCTTTACTGGGCTACTAAATTAATTTGTCAAGTGTAGTCCTCATTATAGTAGCTAGTAGTACATAATTGTCACTAGTGAACCAGTTATATCTGGATACGAGGAGTGTGTAGGGCTTGGTGTCGTAGTCTATGTGAAAAAACTTGAGTTAGGCAACATTTAGTGTACTGATAGGAGGGAGCTAGCTGCCTGGATATACTAGTAAGGGGAAAAGCGCTAAGAATAGTATAGCTCTATGAATAAAGTACTACTTGAGATAGATTGAGTAAATTTATCACTGCCTCGCTATGTACAACCTTTGTAATACTAAGAATTGACGCGATGGGCATGAAACTAGTGTACTGCCTAGGCAGTGAAAAATGCTCCTGGCGCCCGATAATGCAGCATTTAGATGGTATACACTGATAGGGCTTACGCCTGTGCAATAGGCATCTGAGTACAATTGCTACCGTAATCATCCCGATCATGAGTTTATGGTGGTACTATGTACTAGTTCAATAGTATGAAATTTCACTAAACCCTAATACCACCAATGGCAGCCGAATCATCCGTGTCCCTTTGTTCCTGAAAATTGATCCTCCAAATCAGCCCCTAAAACATTTAGGGCAGACGTTAAAGCACTAAAAATAAGGTAATAAATCCTTGAACCTCCGGCTCCGGCCTTTTCTCGGCATTTCAGTGCCACGTCTATCTGTACAACTAGTCAGCATAGATCATAGAATTGAAATTTCAACGGCTGAACTGATGAGCCATTCGGCAAACAGCAACTTGGAATACCGCCCCTTTGAGATATACGATAATTCAGCATCATATTTCCTTCTATTGGATCATGATCCTTGTCAACACATGCATCTTTAAGTCTCAACGTACTTGCGACTTGTCAGCTGGTCTTGGGAATCTTCCTACTTGTCTATGAACGGGCTTCGTGGTCGACGAGGCGGCCATGCTCGTCAGCCTGTGGATAGAAGTATTATCGTCATGATTGGATTCTACGAGTTAGGAAGAGAAGTGTATTACCGTGACAGACAGGGTCATCGCCACGAGCCCGGAATATCCATGATGTTTCCGTTCATTCTTGATCATCGTCCCATTGGTCTTGTTCAAAATCTCAGCACACGCAGCGTATATAAGGCTCCAGTTCCAAGTTCACGAAATTCATAAGGCCAATTTCTCCAAAAGAAAAGGCAAATCAGACATACAGTACGACCTAGATAACTTGAAATATTAAGAAAAATGCCCACCATGCTCTCCATTGCTACAATTGTCGGCCTGATTAGTGTCGCGAGTCTTGCTACTCCTATCTTCCCATTCGGAGATCATTCACGGGTAGGTTGCAACAAACCCGAAGCCATGATAATACAATTTGCGGCGCTGAAAATTCAAGATTCAATACTGCAACGACCATTTCCCTTCCAACTGCCACTATCAGCGCGTCCACGATAAAGAGTGCACCAAGCTGGACCATCCGTAAGACAATTTCCATCTCGATTAATATGAGGATTTAATGGCTAATGGTCAAAATGTAGTGGCAATATTCGTTGGATTGGTGCTTGGGATAACTGCTGGCTTTACAGGTCTGTTTTCAACCACGGGAATTGTATCTGACACTTATTAACATCGTATCAGTAACGATAAATGTACCGGTAATTCGAAGTCGAAGCTAGATGTATTCCCTATGGTATTCGACTCTCCTTTCGACGGTAAGGCCGTTTATTGCGACTAGACGATAATATTGAAAGTAGTCGGATTTCCTGGGTACTACGTGAGGAGGAATCATTTTGATAAATGCCATGAAGTCGTTTTCATTTATATTGACTTCCGATTGTATGAACAATAATGCGAAGGTAGTACTATTCTTAGCATATCAAGATGATTTACGTGTTAGTGATTCCGAAGTTAAGAGTCGGCACCCTGCCGAGCATCTTAATCTCGTTGTCTGAAGTGGCGCTCAAACTGCCTCCCCCGTCTTCTCATCTGCCTCTGAGCTAGCGTCTTCCGAATGTTCTGGGTCGAACATTGATTCTCTCATGAATGGACTGCGACGCCGAATGTCCGGTCCCTTGAGCACAAGAACTACAGGAACAACAGAGAGCGCCACACCGACAAAGCCCAAAAGTGAACCTGCCCATCCATAGCCAAGGGTATCAAAGAGCTGAAAAGATGCCAGTGGAAGAAAAGCTCCAAATGTATTGCGCCCCAATGAAGCAGCTGACAGTGCCGAGGCTGCGTATTTCTCGTATGCATCTGTCAAATAGTTGACGACAGCCATATAAATCGAGTAGATACCCACTCCGGTACAGCCAATACCGAGCGTAGGAACAATCCAATGGATCGATCCGTCTCCCACACTTCCCCAACCATACCAGAACAATCCCCCCGCGAAGAGAAGACTCCCCGGAATAGACGTGTAAAGACGGGCCTCGGGTATTGGCTTCCCTGGATTGATATGGTTTCGCTTTGCCGAACGGAGATAGATCCAATCTTGTAGAGGGTTGACTACCGTGCCAATGACGGCCCCAACGGAAATTGCCAGCTGTACAAGACCTGTAGTAAACGTACCCCATCCGTAATTGTGACTGAATGTCTGACCAACGCTCGAAAAGAACAAAAATAGGATTCCCCATGCAAAGCTAACCCAAAGAGTAAAAAATATGACGACAGGCTCGGTAAGAAGCATTCGCGTGGGTCGCTCAAAGGATACTTGCACCAACTTCAACACGCTAGTTGTGTTTAGCTCAGATTCCGAGTAGATTGGACGACCAGTTTCCCAGCGAAGTTTCTTAGCACGCTTTCGCAGGATGACATCAGCTCGAGTCTCCCGGAGAATAAGATAGAAGATCGGGATTAAAGCCGCATTGTAGATGATTTGGATATAGAATATCCTGCCTATTGTCAGCGAATTATTCATGGCACTAGTGCTACTTGCACTTACCATCTCCAGGGATCTTTCTTATGGATTTCTTGGATAGCCGACCCGATGAATGGCCCGAGAGCAATTCCAACGACGCTAGTGAAGCCGAACAAGGACATTGGCAGACTGCGAGCTTTATCGCCATACCAAACATCACTAATACTGCCACCAACGATATTAATAGAAACTGACGAGGCGCCTCCTCCAAAGAACCGAGTCACGACCAATGTTGCAAAATTCTGTGCAAATGCCGATGGGAATAAGGAGACAACCAAAAGAAAGTAGGATACAAAATATCCCGGCATACGCCCTGATGACTCCGTAAGTGGGACGAAGATGAGAGGCCAGAACGCTGCCCCCATATTCCAAGATGTCGTGGCCCAGGCCAAATTTGGGAAGGGCTCATTCTGCACATGAAATCGCTGTGCCATGTATGTATTTCCAGCACCATAAGACCCGGCAGGTAGACCTGTCAGAATTGAGCTAGAAGCGGTCAATACTAGAAACGATTGCATGCATTCTTGCCAAGTCACGGCGGGGTACATACATGAAGCAGATCGTGACGGTCAGGACCCATTTGTATGTCTTACTCCAATTGAAACTGTAGCAGTTAGTTGCCAAACTCAACTTTTGTCAATTTACCAATTCAACTCACGGATTGTCGGGATCATTTGGCCCATCCCAAGTATGGATTTCGACATGTTCTTTGTCTCGCAACGGATGTTGTCCGACATGACCAATATGCGAATCCCGAGAGAAAAAAGAGCGAACTCTAGTTGGATCAACTCAATTAGTGAATATTTTTCCAACGAATGTGTCTTGCGCGGAAACTAATTGCATACCGAGAAATAAAAGTATCGTTGAATTGGTTATGATGCAGAGTACTAGCTGTAGATGATCTCTGTAGAATCTCACCCGTAGATCCAACACGAGAATGGCGGACTCTTTGCGGTGGTCCTTGCGGAGGCACTTGAGGAGGAATTTGGGCGTTTGATTCATCCATCGTACAAAGACCGCATTAGCGCATGCTAATTTCCACCAGCGGGCATGCTGGGAATTGGCAGGTCATATTCAAAGCCGTCGAATAATGATTGACCTAATCAGTGCGCCGTTTGTGCCTGTCTAAGCGTCATAGTCGGGGAATGTGGAGCGGACGATGGATGATTCAGCGATTGAATTGGCCATTTTTTCAATCTTGAGAAATCATCTCGATTTCCAGTCCTTGAAATCAAAAGAAAATCTAGAAAAATAGAAAAAGTAAAAAAAAATATTGTCCAAGATTCAGCGGTGTGCATTCCGACTCTTTTTGAAAAAGGTTCACACCGTTCATGCAGTTTGACTGATGGTCTTGAGGCTACTCGATCACTCTTTTCAGCCACCTCGATCGATGATAGGTAGATCCCCCGCTGCTTACTCGAATCCAGTCAAGTCAAGGGCTAAAATTAACCTTGGATAAGATTCGATCGGTCTTATTTTTGATTTCTTTCCCTCGTCTTCACCGCCGGATCTGTCTTTGATGCCTTTATACCCCATTTTGTATACTTCGACTTGGTGGGGCACAATTGTTCATCTGGGACGTGTACCTGCTTGAGACATTCCAAGTCGCACGATCGCGGAATGGCTTGTCAACCGAAAGGTGGTCTGACTCTGAATCTAATTCCTTGCTAGTAGTTATTGTCAAGATGGTCCCATAGAGCATCATGGGTCAACGACCAACTTGACGTCAAAAAAAGAAGTGGATAACTGGCAAGTAGTCATGACATCATGGCCCGATGTCATCCGAACAAGTTGATATCAAAACTACATTTCTGCCACACGCAGTCTTTACGTACTTTATTGACAGACCCTAAAAAAGAAAACGAAAGAAAACGAAAGAAAACGAAAGAAAAATAAAGAAAAATATAGTGAACGAATTAAGGACTTCTGCGATGAGGGGCTGCACCACAGGCCTAGTTCTGCCCCGAGCGCAACAGGTTCTAGAGTGGAGCGTATCAGAACGAGGCATTCCAGCCAGGATCTGCCACTTATGCCGTCATGGTCAATGAAAAGGGTTTGGAGGGGCAGGGAGGGGGAATAACAAGGCATAGATACCCGATGAACCTTGGGAGCTTCCGCGAAGTTAGGTATATTTAACCACCTGAACTACCCTGCTTCTTCGTGTTCTTCATTCCAACTTTCCTCTTTCCTCTTTCCATCTGCAACTCAATCTTCATCCACCACCATGCCTATCCCCGTCCCCCAAGCCGATAGCCTTAAGGACCTCCTTAGCCTCAAGGGCAAGGTCGTCGTCGTCACCGGTGCTTCCGGTCCCCGTGGTATGGGTATCGAAGCTGCCCGTGGCTGCGCCGAGATGGGTGCCGACCTCGCCATCACCTACTCCTCCCGCCCCGAGGGTGGTGAGAAGAACGCCAAGGAGCTGTCCGAGAAGTACGGTGTCACAGTTAAGGCCTACAAGTGCGATGTTGGTAACTGGGAGAGCGTCGAGGGTTTCGTCAAGGCCGTCATCAAGGACTTCGGCAAGATCGACGCCTTCATTGCCAACGCTGGTCGTACTGCCAACAGCGGTATCCTGGATGGCTCCGTCAGTGACTGGGAGGAGGTTATCCAGACCGACCTGAACGGTACTTTCCACTGCGCTAAGGCTGTGGGTCACCACTTCAAGGAGCGCGGTACCGGCTCCTTCGTCATCACCTCCTCCATGTCCGGCCACATCGCCAACTTCCCTCAAGAACAGACCTCTTACAACGTCGCCAAGGCTGGCTGCATCCACATGGCTCGCTCTCTCGCCAACGAGTGGCGCGACTTTGCTCGTGTTAACAGCATCTCCCCCGGATACATCGACACTGGTCTCTCCGACTTCGTCGACCAGAAGATCCAGGACCTGTGGAACTCTATGATCCCCATGGGCCGCAACGGTCAGGCTAAGGAGCTTAAGGGTGCCTACGTTTACCTGGTTTCTGACGCCAGCACCTACATGACTGGTAACGATTTGATCATTGACGGCGGTTACTGCGTCCGGTAAATTATTTTCATGTACATAATAAAAAAAGGGAAACCTGTCTTTGCTGGGTCGGAGCAGGTTCTTCGAACCCAACTTGCTTTCGGGACAGAATGATATCATATTCAGAATCCACTCTTATCTTGTTTATTTTCCCCGAGAACTTTGCGATTCGCCCCACTGCTAAGAAAGTCCGAACGTCAAACCGGGTTCCGGCCCGGGTTGGGCATCGACTCGGCATGCCGAGATGGTAGAAATATTTCCTTCATGAGCGGCAAAAAGGACGATTGCCTAACGTAGTATATGAGATACATTGAAATAGAACCTTGTTCGAGTTCATTCTACGCGACCGCAGATCATCCACCTTAATCGGCCAGTGGGCCAGCAATGCTCTTGGTGATCGGAGCTTTCTCCACGTAAATTCCAGACCAGAACCAATCCTCGGCCTTCTGATCAGATCCTCCATTATCAAGACGAAGTTCTCCAATATGGAAATCAGCGGAGTTTGTCGAAGGAGAAGCGCTCACGCCCTTCACGACCTGCGTGAGTGCATCGCTGCCATTGGAAGCCCATAACCCAACAGTTTGTGCATCGAAATCAATATCGTAGGCGAAATTATACCAATGACCAGCCTGGAGATCTGTCGACCAATGTGTTGTACTGTCCACACACCAGCGTAGTGTATTATCTTGTGTAGCTGAGTCGCCGCTCAGCAATCCGTATTTGAGCTCCGTGAAATGGCTCTGTGGAAAGTATTAGCAAGTGTTCTTATTCTAGTTTGTCCCAGTCGTCTGGACCGACCTCGAAAAATGCAATCTGATGCTCAGATTTTGGACTTGGGGCATTGGTTTCGTTCGTGGAAAGCGAGAAATGATAGAATAAATGACCTCTGCCGAGATCCTCGTTTGTCTGGGGGATGAGTTCGCTGCGCATCATTGTTTGTCCATTCCAAGAAGATGTCCCATCCTATTCGAGTTAGTCAGTTGCTAGCACGATATTAGCAGAGTGGCTACAAGACTCACAATAGTGATTCGAATTCCCTGGTCATCACTCTTGTCTCCTGGGTTTTTGAATGACTCTGAGAGTCCAAGATAATTCCCGGTCTTTCCGTCGCCGTGGATATACCACTGATAGTCTCCAATTTGATTGGACCATGACCCTAAGCTCTAGTTAGCAAAAGAGCAATATAGAGCTTTGCAAATGACATACATTCGTCGAACTCTTTGACACTGGAAGACGAGTTGAAAAAGCCACTCCACAAAACCTCGCCACACTCTGCCACAATTGGCATGACGGCCCAGACAATTGACTTCATATTCACGAAAGAACTGCACTTTGCAAGAACAAGAACTGAGTAATGATTCTACGAGATCAACTATCTGTCATTTCTCTACTCTTATATCCTCTGAAAAGCGACCGTCGAGGTTTGAAACAGGGACTTCTGACAGTAGGCATTTGTGGAGTCTTTGGCGCATGTCGAAACAAAGTAACGTCTTGTATATATTCATTGACTGCTTAATCCGAATGCTTAATTATATTTCCGAGGTGATCTTCAAGGGATATTCCGAAATTGACACGGCCCGAGCGAGTCTCATAGCTGCCTTTTTGAAACGCGGAGCAGCTTGAAACGACGCCAAGTCAATCACCCAACAGCTAATTTCCCAAGACGAAATCTCTTCTCGATGAATCATTACCAGTGCTGAGTATTGTAAGAGTATGTCTTAACTAGAATTATCCACTGGACTCTGCACAGGAGAAGCTGGCATTGTTAGGATCGTCGTGGATAGCTTTCCCAGAGACCCAGAGACCCATTCCACACTGTGTTCAAGGTCAGCTTAAATCGAGGTCTTTAAGTCTCTCAGGTTGAGTACTTACAAGGCAGCCTCCAATCCCGACAATCACGAGGTTGAGACATGTCAATGAGATCTTCTTCCAATTTCGGCTATATTGACCCCAATTGAGGAATAGCCAGAAGATGCCACTAAGTCCGTCTGAAAGAAGTTCGGAACTCGTGTTAGCCTGAATTTCCGTTTGAAGACACGTATATGCAGAGATTTTGACTTACAAGTAAACCAGCTCGCGAATAATGCAGTCTAGTAATGCATACCAATTAGTGGGGAGAGGCTTTTCACACCTATAGCATAGTCGAATGATCGAGAGCCACTTACGATAAGACTTAGGAGATTGTTGAAAACCGGAATAGCCTCTGCGATGATCCAGGCAATAATCCAAAGCACGAGGCTGATAGCGACCCAAGAGCCGACTGCGCGAAAGCTTCGCGTTTGCATATGGTTCGTTCCTCGGAAGACTCGAACATAAATGTACTTTGCTGCGACATGACCATTGATCACTCCGGCAATCACAATCTGTAGATCTTTAGTCTCTCCGTATGACAAAATTGTCAGTTCACGGTCCTACCGTGGGAATGGCGATTCCATAAGCGACTTTGGCCGTGATAGGACTCGTCGAGCTGAGAGCAGGCGATTTAACATCTTTGCCGCCATAGTAATAGATCACAATCGCTGCAACAGTGTACATGATTGTGTCTGTTCCCTGAAGTAAGTATAGTGTCTTGGGGTAATCTGTTGGAATCTTCATTTCCGAAATGAAGCCGAAGAAAGCAACATGACCAGCTGGTTATACTGAGTTAGCGTGGAGCAGGGCGCAATATGTCGCAATGAATTTATGAATAACCTACCATATGCAAAAACAATATTTGTCACGGCCAAAAATCCAGTTGCAACATCAATCTTGGTTGTCGCATCGATTTTTCCATCTCCGGGGCGCTGAATGGCAATTGCTATCATCGTTATAAGGACAGCGCTATTCACGGAGTCAGTATGCGAAAAGACTAGATGGCTTCAGCAAGCTTACGCAAGAATACTTCCAAAGGCTGAGACTCGTCAGTAATACAACTTCCTTTTGACTTCATTGCTATTAAGAATCGCTCACATGCAAAGGAGAACCAGGATACCTTGCGCAAGGTTCTGGGAACGGCGAAAATAAAAGAAATGATCAATCCAACCACTCCAAACACGATCGAACAGGTTCCATGGTTAGTGAGGGTATTCATCATCACCGTGAATGTCAGTATGTGGCTTCCCATGATGAAAATAAGGAACAATAGCTGCGCAGTGCCTAGGAACTCGCGACCAAATTGTGCGAGGCCAATCTTTCCGAAGAGCACCTCCCCAGCATCTGCCATGGAGTGTACATGAGGGTAGCGAAGTTTAAATTGTCCCAGCGTATAGCCTGTGTATGTAGCCAGCAGACCCAGTCCCACTATCAAAATAACCGCGCTGTCATAGTGTGAGCAAAAGAGCTCTATGGTAGATTATCCCATTAAGTTGGAAAAGAATGAGCATCACTCACGGAGCAAGTCCTAGTGTTGCGACTGCGGATGGAAGGGACAGGATTCCTAGAGATACTGTTTCCGCGATCATGACTACCGAGCAGTTTCAACATTAATCAAGATCGGTCGTTTGAAGAGGTCTAACTATAGCGTGAACTCGAAATACGTACTCATGCCGCATTGCCTGGATCGAGAACAGCGTTAGTCAAGCTTGATATTAAATTTAATGACAACACTATACTCACCACCAATACAAGGTCCGATATTTGACTTCCGCATAGTCCTCGTTACCGAAGGGGTTGTCTTGGTCTGGAGGCGCACGCTCGAAGTGTTGCTTTTCTGCGGCATCGAGACCATCATCGCGCTTGTAATATGGATCTCGTTCAATCGGATCACGGTATGACTGTGCCATCTCTGTAGATTATTCTGTGCTCGCAAACGAAAGGGTACAAAGTGAGTGATGAAGAGACAAGCGACAACAAGACGCGAGTCAGAAACAAAGAGCAGTCAGAGGCACAGTCTAAACCACTCTCGGATTCAGTAACGAAATAATTACTTCCAGTGGCATATCGAACTAGACAGTTACTACTGGGGAACGAGTCTCCACCGACTGATGTAGTATTGCGGGGAAACTCAGAAATAAAGCAGGCTGGTGGGCCCAAGCATGATTTACTTTCTAGTGACAACCATTCAATGAGTAGGGAAAGTCCAGTTTTCTGTCGCGAAGTGCCTTGGTCTCTTTGACGCTAGGATTGGAAAGTCGGCGAATCACAGAATGACTTAAAGGGATATGGCGCACGCTAAGCAGCGCCATGGCTGAATTTACCTGGACAACCCTCGACCAAAGAGCTTGTGAACGCCTACCGGTCTTCCGAGATGTTTTCCATTGGCTGTTAAGAGTTCAAGTGACGGAAACCCGGACGCCCCGATCGTTGAAGGCGCCCAAAGCTGTACCTATAGTGAGAACTTGATAAAAAAAGATTGTGAGTAAAAAACTGCTTCAAGACTGGGGAGTGGTGCAGTCATTATATTCGCTAGTGAGAGATAGATCATGATGGTCAATAGTACCAGGTAATATATTTCCATCTTTTACTAGCGAAAGAATCAAAATGATATCGATGACTGACATCTTCTTAGCCCCCACACGCCAAGATTCTAGTATTGACTGATGCTACGTTGCTGACCATCTGCGCACGAGTAAAATGTCCCAAGGACTCCAGTATCCATTGGTACTTGAAAAATCGAAAGGGCGAAAGAGGGGGAATGGAAGTACATACAATCATTGCCACGGCTACGCGCGGGTATTTTCAGGGTTGAGGGGCCTTAGGATCTCCGCGGAAGCAAATCTGGGGAAAGCAAATTCGAATAAAGTACTATGATACGATCCAAGTCCGACTGCATGGCCCTCTAGGGGATTCCCCTTAGAATCAGCACTTCATTCTCCACAGTATGTTTACTGACAATACCACGAAGCATGCAAATAGCGGAACTTGGAGTATTTTTGGACTATTTTGAAAGAGTATACGGCATGCTGGTTGAGCTCTATGCTATATTTACAGCTAGCGTGAGTGATTTCTCGAACTCAATAAGCGTTTCCGAGGCTGTTAGGATATATGTGTTGTATAAAAACGAATATAGTACAAATGGCAAATATTCTCAGCGAAGATAATTTGCTGAGAAGATTTATCGGCGAACAAAGAACAGATTATTTGATGTATCCTCCACCCATAGATGTCTGTGCCACCTTCCTCCAAAATCCTCCTTCTCCTTTCCCTGACTCGTCCATTTCAGCACGAAGAACAGGGTTGATGCCCTTCTTTCTCCATTTCTCCTGTTTCTCGAGAGGGATTTTGTGTACAGGATGATCCGCTGTAGGGTTCCCATCTTTATCATAGGGTCTAGATGTAGAGGAGGAACCAGGAGTAATGCCCCATTTCATACCGGCGGCTGCAGCCGCCTGTTGTTCTCTGATTGTGTCTTTCTTGGTGCCATGGGAAGTCTCCGGGACTAGTGTAGTTTCGCTTTGGTTGCTCGGCATTTTGGTGGCCACCCTTGTCGGGATTTGTGGTAGACAGTATGAATCAAGATGAGAAGTTCACGCTTTGTGCGATTTGAATGGTCATTGTTTTGGATCTCGTTTGCGCCGTGCAAGGCTCGCTCTCATAAATCACCCCATGGGGTTGGGGGCGGGGCGGAAGAATGCGCCCCGCTCCGCCCTATGAGATCATAGTGGAATTCGCCCAGGGCTGTGTTAATGAAGGGTCTTGGCGATATTCCGTCCCATATGATAAGCGGAAGCATACTGTTGAAGGGGATTCCGATCTTTAGGGTTATGTGGTTTGTAGACATCAAGCACTACTTTCGACAGGTTGAGGGGTCAACCGGCTACTTTTCTTGATCAGCAGAATGAGAAGCACTGGTAGATACTATAAATACATGGTGAGACTCCCGACTTCTTGCAAGTTGTAGGACTTCCTAATGCTTGGAAGCATTAGGAAGTCGTAAGCTCAAAGCCAAATAAGTCCATAACAGATGCTTGGTTATTATCCCAAGTGTCCAGGATGGCACTGATATCCTGCGCCTCTGGGTACGTCAAATAGTCCATCATATCGACAGAGAAATTCTGTGACGAGTCGACGGGAGTCAACATTTCTTGGCGTTGGACATTCGGCGGCTGCAGTGTATCCTTTCCGGATTCTGGCTTCGCAGTATATGGAATTTGATCATCTACTAGACCGCGCGCAACTCTAGAAAATGCAAAACAGATCTTGTAGAGTCGTGCAGAGGCATCTGAAACAGCCTGGATAGGATGCAAGGTTGTCACTACAGTTTCCAATAGATCGAGATCGGTCCGGCTCTTCGCAGCGACAATATGAAGGAAAATAACGATGAAAGGTGTAAACGATGAATATAGGAGGACCCTGCAGTTGTTAAGACGTGATAAGGTTATGAACGGCGATAATGGGAGACTAACCAGTTGGCATAATCTGCAACTGAAAATCGAGTCGATTGTTGGTAATCTGCAAAGCATCGTAGATGACTGTTCAGACTCAATCGGGAGGCCTCCAAGCATCGAATGTCGATCTCTCCTCCCATTTTCGCTGTAAATGATGCTCGAAGCAACGTCGTGAGGGTTGAGTAGAATGACAGATCCCAAATCCTCCCAGCCATATAAAACAACTCCTTCTTCTCAACATGATCTCCCGTTATCTAGAAGTTGGATCGAAGAGATTAATGCCAGTCACTAAGACTAACAGTATGATTTTCATGACTTACCTCTTTCCTGCCTCTGTTGCATTCTCGCAGTGCCATTTCCAGATCATTGATGTATTGTATCCGTTCGGTTTGCGCTCTTCTTAGACCTTGCGCGGAATATAACTGGTTGTATATCTCTCCTTGTATCTCGCTGAGTTTAACGATATATATGAAAGCTGAATCCCATGGCCGAACAGCCAAGTCCTCAGACAAATTAGGATAGCGGCAGTCGATATCGAAGTCAGGAATATACGATGCCCGTCCCAGGAATAAGGACGCGGTATGATCCATCATATAGATGGTCCAGAATAATCGGCGCTTATCATCCGCATTCCCGGAATCGTCCTTCTGGTAAGTTGATTCACGATGTAGGCCAAGCATTTGACAATGTTGTGCCGCACTGGCGACCAAATTACTCCCGAGGACTGGTTTTGCCTCATCCTGGGCTTTTATTGCCTGGAATATGTGTTAAAAAAGGCCACATAAAGATCATAGTCTATCTCATTGTGTTCGACTTACGCCCATAGCCAATGCCAAGAGGTTCTCGAAATTTGGTACGGCTAGTACCTCAACGGTCATCAAGCCTGCCTCGAAACTCTCTTTGCATGCATTCAGGTGTGCTGCAAGATCAAAATTCTCGGACAGAATGTCTTTCGTGTTGATGCTTTCTTTCAAAACAAAGTATAGAACCCCATGCATAGCTGCAACATCTCCAACTGATACCTTTCGTGTTGGAAAATAGACTCGTTGGCACAGCTGCTCAAGCAGCAGAGGACTATTAATAGGGTATGATGTAAGGAATAGCGGTTTTTGAACTGTAGATGTCAGACTAATCGCAAAAACTCCCAATGAGAAACCTATAGAAATGAATGGATGTGGACATGCGTACCTTGGAACCTTCGAAGCATTGTTACGATGAGTTCAGCAGGTAAAGGTAGATTAGTGGCATTTGATTGGGTATTTGCTTCATTGGCGAGCGGTTTATTGTGTACGTTGGAGCCGAGGAGACTATTAATAGAGTCCAGAGTGGCACTCAAATTCGATGCATCTGGTCCGGTAGTAGGATGTGCAAACCTCTCGACAATTTCCTTCGCCTGTGCAGATTGACTGGCGAAGGAGGATTCTCCTTCATAAAGAGGCGTTTGACCACTTTCGGTAACTGTATCCCCGGGACTTGTCTTGTGAATATTTTCATTTTCCACTGCGTGGCCAGGCAAATTCCCTGGTCCCGGTTTTTGGCCCAGTTGAGCTTCGACATTATGAAGACGAGTTTCCAGAAGTTTCATACGCCCTTCCCTGTTATGAGTAATGTTAGCTCTGGTATCAGAATACCCAGTAAACCTCCTACATCTGCTGCATTCGATCCAACTTTGGAGATTCCTTCCTGTCGGATTTTTGGCACGATATGCCCGATGTCATGCAATTCGAACACGGGAATGTGCGATCACAGCGAATCTGAGAATTTATCAATATCACCCTTCATGTTGAAGACTCAAGCCCTTCTATGCACGGTATATTCTACATACCTTGCGAGTCCTACATCCTTCACACTTTGAAGAAAATGCAATTAGTCCTCCTGCCATTGCCATCACCGCACTGCCAATGGAATGACATACTGCTTTTGGGATTAGCGACAATCTTTTTCTTCGGTTCTGGATTGTCTCTGGGCGTGATGTCTCCATCTCTACTTCATGCATGAACTGTGGGTGTTTGATAGATGCAAAAGGGAAAGAATGCCGCAGTCCACGCACCCGCGGATTCCGCGTTGCCGAGACCCACTTTGGACTAATCCAGCCAATCATCGTGGATTGTTCTACTACAAAGCGATATTTGGCTGTTCGGAGGATATTTGATTGATTGAAATTGAAGGCCAAGTTTGTCAAGTTATAAATTAAAGGTGACTGCGAATATGCGTATGTTTCTCATGTAGGAAAACCAGTCACACAATGAATCTTCCGTCTAACCCCCAGCTGAGTCCACGCTGGTTATATGAAAGCAAATAATGAACAAATGTCGTGAGCACGTTTCGTCATGGAATGTCCTTCCATCTCTTCAAGTAGGAATAAAATGCTTCGAGTCATTCTCTTGTTGACTAAAGCTCTCCGGAAAAGCGGCGATACCACCGATGATACCGATGGCCATAAAGCACAGGCTGATGATGGACCAAATAACACCCCAGCATTGGGAGGAGCCTCCATATCTCTTGGCGAAGACACTGGCGTCGGAGCTATTCACTTTGCGTAGGATGAGGTCATCACACTATCAGGTATATGTTAGCATATCGGACAATAGTTGATACTGGATGGGTTTTGAGCCATACAATATCCCAAACGCTGTAAAGGGCTGACATGACACCAATAAAAAGCTATTTATTAGTTAGTAACGGTTAGGAACAAATGATAGTAGTACTGGAAAGTGACGGTCAACTTACCACGACCCATCTCAGGGCCTCGCCATGGGCAATGAACCAACAGGCCACGAGCAATCCCACGGCCAGAAGAACTGTCATGATTGTTAGCCAGTCACGCCGGGCCCACCACTTAGTAAGAAGAAAGCAAACACCGAGAACGATGCTGGCCACTTTTGAGGCGACAATATCAAAGCCGGCGAAGATCAGAAGAGCGCCGATAATCGAGGATCCCAGATAGCCAGCGGGCAAGGTGATAGCACTCATTCCTCCTTGCATATGAGTGACGCCGCCCTCATGTGGATCAAGACTAATAGACTTGACTCGACCACCAGTGCAGCAGGCGGTGATTGCATGGCCGAATTCATGAAAGGCGATCACCAACATCTATACCAGACGAGAAGGTGAGTTTAGGCAGCGACGATTTGTTGTCAACAAGTTCAGCTTACCTTGAAGGGCCACAGCACCCAACGCACATACGGGATATTCCATAGTAAAGCGATCACAACGACATAAACAGCCATGATCCCTAAAGTGATACTTTGAGTATGGTTGACGGACAGGCCCCGTTTTGCTAAATGCGGGGCCGTCTCGACCGCTCGTTGCCCGAGCACCTGGTATAAGGCTGGCATGGTGTATGGTGTAGTGTGGGTTCCGCAAGATCGTTGCACCTGCAGATTGTTAAAAGTAAATGT